>Ga0206848_1002_pt2 | contig 196083 bp, 170 predicted proteins | sample Alteio_BWOrgCont_18_FD_152635 | JGI IMG/M metagenome (GOLD analysis project Ga0206848, IMG submission 152635) | Enriched cells from forest soil in Barre Woods Harvard Forest LTER site, Petersham, Massachusetts, United States -... | ecosystem: Environmental > Terrestrial > Soil > Temperate forest...
CGAGCACAGCGATCAAATAGCGCTGGATTTATCTCACGCGCTGTTTTGCCGTCAGCATTTTTGATATCGAGAACCTCGTCACTCGCATCATAGAGCAATAATTGCAGTACGTGTGGTTTTTCTTTCCACGATGCTGCTAAATGTAATACAGTGTTCTGTTCACCTGACGATATATCTGTTTGCGAATAAAGATCATTTAATTGCTCTTTCATCAAATCGTTACACATAATGGCGATTATATCGGGTTTAAAGCGCTCTTTTACTGCATAGACAAGGGGTGGACAAGCCCAAAAGCAGGGGGTTTTTAATAACTCATATTTTTCATACGGGGTTAATTGGGCAAGCAATAATCTAACGATCTTCAAGATATTTTTGTAATCAAGAACTAGATTGTCTTTATCTCGACAATCATAAACATTCATAGCCTGAAAAAATCTTGTACATTCATAAAAATCATCTCTCAAGCACTTTTCTACAAGTAATGGAAACCATGCTGCACGATCAAGTCGAGTAACTAAGATTTCCACAATTTCAAAATTTTGTAACGCCTTATCAAGTGCTTGCCCTCTATCAGAATTACATTTTTGTAAAAGAAGTTTTAGTAAGATTTCTTTGGGAAGAAACTTTATCAATGCTCTAACAAATGGGAGGGCATTCGGCATTTTTTCACGAAAATATAAAGAAGCATAGCCTAACGCAAAATCTAAAACATTATGACCGTAACCATACTGATTTTTTAACCTGAGAACTTCCCAATACTGTTCTGGTGTAAAATCTTTAAATATAAACTCAAGAATTTTTATCATATCGTCATCTGATGTCGGTCCACCAGGAGCTCGAGGAAGATTAAACAACGGAGTCCCCTCATCTGAGTCGCTATCGATGTTACTGTCAGCACAACCACCACCTTTCTTGAGCTTTTTGATTCGCTTGTCGACCGGTAATTTTCCAAGTTTTATAAGATCTTCGCAATCGCCCTGTCGGACCATCTCGTCCCATAGTTGCCGAGCATCAGGCAAGGCAGCAGGCTTATGATCATCGTCATGAGCACCGGGTGCAGCGGGCTGTCGAGCAGCTGGTTGTACCTGTTCTGTAGAACATGAAAATAAGAGTAATACAACGAAAAAACTACGTGATACGAACTTCATAACTACTTCTCCTTGTAATAAGTTTAAAATAAAATTTAGGACTATTTCTTGCTTCTTAATTAAAAGTAAATTTTTTTTAATATTTCACAAGCGAAAAAAAAGCTCGCTGATTATTACCAGCGAGCTTTTTTATGTGTCTTAATTAAGCTATAGACTTTTAAGCTTCTACTAAGCTTCTGCGCCTGCTTTTTCTTCTACATGAACACGAGCCACACCATGACAGAGTTCTGTTATTGCTTGAGCTGTTTTGGCATCTACAGGAGCTAAAGCTTTTCTTCGATGGGGAACCATAATGGGGAGTGCGCTTCCATCTGTTCGTGTGGTAATGTTACGAGCACAGCGATCAAATAGCGCTGGATTTATCTCACGCGCTGTTTTGCCGTCAGCATTTTTGATATCGAGAACCTCGTCACTCGCATCATAGAGCAATAATTGCAGTACGTGTGGTTTTTCTTTCCACGATGCTGCTAAATGTAATACAGTGTTCTGTTCACCTGACGATATATCTGTTTGCGAATAAAGATCATTTAATTGCTCTTTCATCAAATCGTTACACATAATGGCGATTATATCGGGTTTAAAGCGCTCTTTTACTGCATAGACAAGGGGTGGACAAGCCCAAAAGCAGGGGATTTTTAATAACTTATATTTTTCATACGGGGTTAATTGAGCAAGCAATAATCTAACGATTTTCACGATATTTTTGCAATCACGAACTAGATTGTCGTGATCTCGACAATCATAAACATTCATAGCCTGAAAAAATCTTGTACATTCATAAAAATCATCTCTCAAGCACTTTTGTGCAAGTAATGGAAACCATATTGCACGACTAAGTCGAGTAACTAAGATTTCCACAATTTCAAAATTTTGTAACGCCTTATCAAGTACTTGCTCTCTATCAGAATTACATTTTTGTAAAAGAAGTTTTGGTAAGATTTCTATGGGAAGAAACTTTATCAAGGCTTTAGCAAATGGGAGGGCATTCGGCACTATGTTACTACTAGGATATAACGCATAACATAAAGCAAAATCTAAAACATTACGATCAAAACTATTTTTACGGCTAAGAACTTTCAAATACTGTTCTGGTGTAAAATCTTTAAATATAAACTCAAGAATTTTTATCATATCATCATCTGATGAAGCTTCACCATGAGCTTGAGGAAGACTAAACAACAAGGGCTCGTCATCTGAGTCGCTATCGTTGTCGCTATCGGTGTCGCTGTCATCGCAGCTACCACCTTTTGTAAGCTTTTTGATGCGTTTTTCGACCGGTAATTTTCCAAGTTTTATAAGATCTTCGCAATTGCCCTGTCGGACCATCTCATCCCATAGTTGCCGAGCATCAGGCAAAGCAGCACGCTTATGATCATCGTCATGAGCACCTGCTGCAGTAGGCTTTCGAGCAGCTGGTTGTACCTGTTCTGTAGAACATGAAAATAAGAGTAATAAAACAAAAAAACTACGTGATACGTACCTCATAAACACTTCTTCTCCTAATACATTAAAAATAAAACTTAGAACGATTTCTTAAATTCTTTAAAATTTATACCATTATTTTCTTTCTCAAATTTAATTTTTTACAAAATTGTGCAGCGTGAGCAATTTGGACTTTTATAAACCGAATAAGCGTTTTCGCCGCCGACAGCAATAAAACCAAGTTTTTTATACAGAGAAAGTGCTCTCGAGGGTGCAAGTAAGATTGCCTTTGTGTAGCCCCTTGAGCGAGCGTCACGGAGCGCGAATTTGCTCAGGGCCGTTGCAAGCCCTCTGTTGCGACTCGCAGGAATGGTAGAAACAACATGAAGGGAGACGGTCTTTGTTGTTGGGTGCATAATAACCACGCAACTGGCTGCTTGAACGAACATATCTTCTGAACCATCTCTGAAAAGCTTGTAGGTTGCTCTATAAAAGGCGATATTTTCAGCGGGATAGGTTGTATCAATATGTTTAAAGAAAAAGCCAAAATACCCAGGCTGCGTATTAAAACCGTCGGCTGCTAGATCGACGATGTGACAATAGCGATCATGCTTTGTTATCGAAATTCCAGGCCTGTCTTCGGCGTCGATTTCTTTGTTGTCAGCTAGGTTTGTCATCATCAGCGTTTCTGTCTCTGTCTGAACTGTAAACCAAGCATCTGTAAGTTTTTTTGCCAGTGCTTTTTGGGAGCGATGCACCCACCAGCAGTATTGAGTATAACCCATATGGTTTACGATTTCTTTGAGCTGGCTGTAACTAACCGTTTCGTTTGGCGTCCAAACTCTATTAAGCTCGGCAATTGGGGAGCCACTCTTGAAACATTGTATGGCTTCAATGTGACGACAAGCCTGTTCGCCCCCAAAAAGTACCCGCATAAAACTTTTTTCAGATATATCGTCAGGTAAAACGTCAGGCCCTATGTGCAGTCCTGCAATGCCCTCGGTTATTGTAGTCGTTGGTGGTGCTGCAGGGCTATCAGCAGCTTTTGATTCGAGACTTCCCATAGCATGAAGTGACATAGAAAACCCGAAGAAAAATAGTGTAGTAAGTATGTTTTTTACCATAGAGACCCTTTTTTTAGATAAGATTTAGATAAGATAATGAGATTATCTCTTAATTTTTCACAAGATAACACAGCGTGAAGGTTCTGGATTTTTATAGATCGAATAAGCGTTTTCACCACCAACAGCATTAAAACCAAGTTTTTTATACAAAGAAAGCGCTCCAGATGGCGCAAGCAAGATGGCTTTTGTGTAGCCCATTGAGCGAGCTTCACGGAGCGCGAATTTGCTCAGTGCTGTTGCAAGCCCTTTGTTGCGAAATTCAGGTATTGTAGAAACAACATGAAGCGAGATGGTCTTTGTCGTTGGATTGGTAATAACCATACAGCTTGCTGCTGGAATGTGTTCAAATACTGAATTATCAGCGTAGGTTGCGCTATAAAAAGTGATATTTTTAGTCGAATATTGACCGACGGCTGCTAACTCTGCAATTTCATGATACCTATAATCTGAATCTGATTTTTCATGTTTTGTTACTGAAATCCAAGGTTTGTCTTTGGCGTGAATTTCTCTGTTGTCAACGAGGTTTGTCATCATAAGTGTTTCTGTCTCTGTCTGGACTGTAAAGCCAGCAGCTCTAAGTTTTTCTGCCAGAGCTTTCTGGGAACGATGTATCCACCAGCAGTATCGAGTTTTCCCCATATGTTTTACGACTTTTTTGAGCTGGCTGTCACTAACCGTTTCGTTTGGTGTCCAAACTCTATTAAGCTCGGCAATTGGGGAGCCACTCTTGAAACATTGTACCGTTCCAATGTGATGACATGCTGCTTCGCCCCCAAAAATTTCCTGCATAAAACTATTTCTGGATGGGTCATTAGGAACTATGCCTATGCCTGCGACACCTGCGGTTATTGCTACTACTCCAGCATCTACAGCATCGCTTGGGGCATCATGTAGAGTGTCTGGTTGTATTGCTGGTCGAGCAGCTGCTTGAGTTTGATGATTTGTTACAAGACCTAAAAAAAATAGCAGAGCGATTATGTTCTTCATGAATATCCCTTTTATTTTTTAAATTTTAATTTCTTACGAGATAATACAGCTCCAAGCTTCTGGTTTTTCATAGACCGAATAAGCGTTTTCACCGTCACGATCAAGAGCAGTAAAACCAAGCTTTTTATACATAAAAAGTTTCGATGCTGATGACAGCACGATAGCTTTTGTACAGTTTGATCTACGAGCATCGCGGAGCACTTTTCTACAGAGCATAGGGAGAAGATAGTCATAATCTTTAAGAGCAGCAACGAAATAAAGAGCCGCTGTTTTTTTAATTGGATTGATAATGACCATGCATGACGCAGTATTGACTGCCGGAGACCGTTTAGAAGCGGTTAATGCTGCTCTGTAAAAACAGATATTTTTATCGCCATAGGCATGACAATATGATTCACAAATTTTTTGAAGAAACATTTGTTGTTCTGGAGCAGACGCTTGAAGACAGCGTGATGATAGATCGATAAAGTCTATAGACTCTTTAACGGTAAGCTTGTTAACAGAGACGTTCCGATTATCACTTTCTTTTCTATCGATATTTTTATTGTCGAGTAGTTCTGTTTGAAGTACTGTTTGTTTGTCTGGATGTGGTATAAAGCCAGCAGCAGAAAGCTGTGCTGCTAATTTTGGCTGAGTTACTGTATTCACCCACCAGCCCCACGCAATACCGTTTAAATACTTTATATTTGCTGTGATATATTTATCTTCGACCATATCTGATGGGCTCCAATATTTATTACACAGTGGATGTATAACACTGAGCTTGGTACCCTCTGTAGAGATGCAATCTGTACGTAATAACCACCCATTTTTGGCGTCTGCACGTCGCGGTGTCGAGAACATATCTAGAAATAATAAGGTCTGAATGGGTGAATAAACGTCAGGGATATCAGGTGAAATATCTAATTTTTTGATACCACTACTTAATGAACCTACGGGATCTTGTGCAGGATCGCCTGCTTTAGATTCTGTCGTTGGGGCAGCAGGTGAAGCTGGTTCTGTAGCAAGCATAGCTTGGACAGAGAAAGAGATACTGAGAAAAAATAACAGGATACATGATTGTTTAATCACAACAGATTTTGTCATTACAGACCCCTTTTTTAAGATTTTTAAAGACTAAAAAAACTTGTTCTGACCAAAAAAGAGTTTAGAAAATATGATCTCTTTGCACAAGAAAAAAACTCGCTGAAATTATCCAGCGAGTTTTATAGATATATAAAATATAAAAAATAATTTTTTAAAAAATATTACTTAAGAAGCGCTTGAATCTTGCTGCCAAACAGTGTTCCAAGGTCTTTGTAGGTTAAGAAGATAACAAGCCCAATAAAGAAAACCCATGATGCAAGATTAATAGCGATTTTGACGTTCATAGGAATTTTTCTTCTAAATATCGATTCTAATGTAACGAAGAGTATCTGTCCTCCGTCAAGTGCTCCAAGAGGGATAAGATTCATAAGAGCGAGATTAATGCTTATTAACGCAAGAAAAATAAAGAGTGACATAAAGCCGCTTTGTGCCGAAGTAAAGCTCTGTGACAAGATCATAACTGGCCCGCCAGCACCTTCAAGGCTACGACGAGAGATTAATGTTTTAACGCTTGTGGCAATCGTGCAGATCCATTTGTTGGTTGTTGCAATACCCATTTTAATAGCGTCGAAAAATGGCAACTTTGGGATAGCCGTTTGAAATGCAAAGCCTGCGCCCAGTGAGCCAATAGTTTTGTCGCCGTCTGGTTTAGCGCCAAGCGTAACTTTTAATTCGATTTCTTTGTTATCCCGTTCAACAACAACTGTTATTTCTTTATTTGGATTACTACGTAGTTCGTTAAGTAAAGTATCTTGGACATTCACGCTGATGCTTGGATCAAGCAAGTTTTTTTGATTAACGCTGACAAGAAGATCCCCGTCTTTGAGGCCATACTTCTCTGCAGCAGAGTCTTTGACGATGTTTGAAACTTGAATTATCGTTTTTTCAAGTGGCTTTCCAACCATGAAGATGCCACAAAAGACGATATAGGCAAAAATAAGATTGAACATGATGCCGCCGGTCATGACGAGAAGTTTTTTCCAGTAGGCTTTTGAGTCAAACGAAATATCGCCTGTTGCATTGGCGCTGGCTTGCTCACCTTGACCGACTTCTTCATGGCCTGCTATTTCGCAATAACCACCTAATGGGATAAGTGCAAGTCTAAAATCAGTTGTACCAATGCGTTTACGGATAATTTCTGGACCAAAGCCAATAGAAAATGTTGGTGTATGGATCCCAAAAATTTTACAAAAAAAGAAATGTCCGAATTCGTGGATTGCAATAAGGCTGCCAAAGCCAACGATAGCATAGATTAACGGTAAAAACTTCAGCGTAAAAAATGTACAAAATGCATTAAGTGCCATGGAAGACCCTTTTTTTAGAGAAAATAATATATAAAAATTTTTTGTGCCCAACGTGAGCAACAAATAATACACACACTATAATAAATAATAGAAGAAACAATAGAAGAAAGTATTACAAAATTGGATCAAAAAGACCACTTTTTTGCTTTTTGTGTGCTTGTATATAAGTAAAAATGTCTATTTGGTTATTATTGTAAAGATAATAACGGAGTTTTTGAACATGTATTACGCGATATATCTTCAAAACATGTTCGCAGGGGTGAAAAAAATGCTGTTTAAAAGAGCATTTCAAAGTTCATTTTGTAATTTTCTTTTGCAAGAGCAGAATTTTACGATATTTTTACTTGAAAAAATTGCAATAAAATATAAAATTAAACAGTTATTGCTCACACTGTGTACACTTTCTTTTATTAATGAGACGGATTATCACAGTGGGGACAGGGTGGGAAGCCCCACCAGAAGGTTTGTTGAATAATTTTTTAGTTAGAACTTTAGAATTTACTGTAAGGTTTTAGGTTTCATTTAAAGTAGGATTAAGTGCTATGCCAACGATTAATCAGCTTGTTCGCTCGAATCGCAAAAAAGTGAGCACAAGAACAAAGTCTCCCGCGCTTGTTGCATGTCCGCAACGACGTGGAGTTTGTGTTCGTGTTTATACTCAAACGCCTAAAAAGCCAAACTCAGCGTTACGAAAAGTTGCGCGTGTAAAGCTTACAACAGGCAAAGAAGTAACTGCGTATATTCCTGGTGAAGGGCACAATCTACAGGAACACTCTGTAGTATTAGTGCGCGGTGGTAAGGTAAAGGATCTTCCCGGTGTGCGTTATCATATTGTCCGCGGTACATTGGATACTGCAGGGGTAACTGCAAGAAATCAAAGTCGTTCTTTGTATGGAGCGAAGCGTAAGAAGAAGGATGCAAAATAATGCCTAGACGTAAATCGGTTAATTTAATTCGTGATATTGGTGTTGACCCACGTTTCCAGTCATTTTTTGTTCAAAAAATGATCAACATGATTATGGAATGCGGGAAAAAAAGTATTGCTCGTTCAATTGTCTATGAAGCATTTGATGTTATGAGCAAAAAAGTAGGCGGAGACGAAAATGCGTTTGGCGTTTTCGAAAAAGCTTTAGGTCAAATAAAACCCTACGTTGAAGTAAAATCACGACGTGTTGGTGGTGGTGTTTACCAAATCCCAACAGAAGTACGTCCTGAAAGAGCATTGGCGCTATCATTACGCTGGCTCATTGAATCTGCTGCAGATCGTTCAGACAAGACCATGGGTAGAAGATTAGCGCACGAATTGCTTGACGCTGCTGAAGGTCATGGCAACGCGGTGAAGAAGAAAAACGACGTTCATCGCATGGCAGAAGCTAACAGAGCCTTCTCCCATTATGCTTGGTAACTTTTGACGCAGAGGGTCTCTTATGAGTAGCAATAAATTAGAAAAATTTAGAAATATAGGCATCATGGCGCACATCGATGCTGGTAAAACAACCGTTACCGAACGTATTTTGTTTTACACCGGTGTTTCGCATAAAATTGGTGAAGTTCACGAAGGTGAAGCAACCATGGACTGGATGGAGCAAGAGCGTGAGCGTGGTATCACGATTACCGCTGCTGCGACCACCTGCTCATGGAACGATCACCATATTAATATTATTGATACCCCTGGTCACGTAGACTTTACCATCGAAGTAGAACGTTCATTACGCGTTCTTGACGGTGCTGTAGCTGTTTTTTGTGGCGTTGGTGGTGTAGAGCCGCAATCTGAAACGGTATGGAGACAATCAGATCGTCACCATGTTCCTCGTATTGCTTTTGTTAATAAACTTGATCGAGTTGGAGCAGATTATTTCTCCGTCGTTCAAGAAGTTGAAGACAAATTACATGGCAATCCATTAGCGATGCAAATTCCTGTCGGTGAATCTGAAGATTTCAGTTCGATCATTGACGTTTTAAGCAAGCGCATGGCAAATTTTATCACAGACGCGACCACAGGGTCAAAAATTGAGTGGGTAGATATTCCTGCTGAATATAACGACCAAGTAGAAAAAATGTACACAAAGATCGCTGAAAAAGCATGCGACTTTGATGATGCATTGGCTGAAAGATATTTAGACGGAGACGTAATAACGGTTGCAGAAATAAAAACAGCTTTGAGAAAAGGCGTCCTTACGCAATCAGTTACACCAATGTTCTGTGGTGCAGCGTTTAAAAATAGAGGCGTACAGCTGCTGCTTGATGCTGTTGTTGATTATCTTCCATCGCCGTTGGAAATACCTCCGATGAAGGGTATTAATCCTCAAACGCAAAAAGAAGAAGAACGTCTCCCAGACGATAATGGCCCATTTTGTGCTTTAGCGTTCAAGATTATGATCGATCCATTTGTTGGATCGCTTGCATTCGTTCGTGTCTACTCAGGTACTTTGGAAGCCGGTTCTTACGTGTATAACGTGAGCAAAGGCAAAAAAGAACGCGTGAGTCGCATAGTAAAAATGCATGCAAATAAACGAGAAGAAATAAAATCTGTATCTGCTGGCGATATTGCGGCAGTTGTAGGTATTAAAGAAGTTGGAACGGGCGATACGTTATCTGACGAAGACCATCCAATTTTATTAGAATCAATTACATCTCCAGAGCCAGTTATTCATATTTCAATTGAACCTAAGGGTAAAGGCGATTATGAAAAAATGGTACTTGCATTAAGAAAATTGATGCAAGAAGATCCCTCTTTTAGATTTTCTTATAATAACGAAACCGGTCAAACAATTATCTCTGGTATGGGTGAATTACATCTTGAGATTATTGTTGATCGTCTTTTAAGAGAGTACAAAGTTGAATCAAACGTTGGTAAAGCAGAAGTTGCTTACAAAGAAACGATTCAACGTTCAGTCGAGTCTGAAGGTAAATTTATTCGTCAATCAGGTGGTCGAGGCCAATATGGTCACGTTTGGTTGAAAGTTGAACCTCAGGAGCGCGGAGCGGGCTTTATATTCGAAAACGATATTAAGGGCGGTTCAGTTCCTAAGGAATACGTTCCAGGTATAGAAAAAGGTGTTCGAGAAGCATTGAATACCGGTGTACTTGGTGGCTTTCCTGTTGTTGACGTCAAAGTATCTGTGTTTGACGGTTCGTATCATGACGTTGACTCTTCTGAATTAGCATTCCAAATCGCTGCATCAATGGCATTCAAAGACGGTGCGACCAAAGCGTCTCCCGTTATATTGGAACCAATTATGAAAGTTGAGGCGCTGACACCAGAAGAAAATATGGGTGACGTTATGGGAGACTTGAACTCTCGACGTGGAAGAATTTTAGGCATGGATGCAAGAAAAGGCGTGCAGGTAATAACTGCTGAAGTTCCACTTGCAGAAATGTTTGGTTATTCAACAACGCTTCGTTCGTTGAGTAAGGGTAGAGCAAGCTATTCGATGCAATTTGAAGTGTATCGAGAAGTTCCTCGTCATGTTCAAGATGAAATAGTTAGTAAAAAATAATAATGGTAAAAACCAGTCTTTGGAAGGATTAAAGCGATGGCAAAAAGTATATTTGAGCGTAAAAAGCCTCATTGTAACATTGGTACCATTGGTCACGTGGATCATGGTAAAACAACGTTAACAGCAGCTATTACAAAAGTATTAGCTCAGCAAGGTATGGCTGAATTTAAAGCATACGATCAAATCGATAAATCACCTGAAGAAAAAGCTCGTGGTATTACGATTGCAGCAACACACGTTGAATACGAAACTGCAAATAGACACTATGCTCACGTAGACTGTCCAGGCCACGCGGATTATGTAAAAAACATGATCACCGGTGCGGCTCAGATGGACGGTGGTATTCTTGTCGTATCAGCAGCTGACGGCCCAATGCCTCAAACAAAAGAACACATTCTTCTTGCTCGCCAAGTGGGTGTACCTTCTCTTGTTGTCTTCTTGAATAAAGTTGACATGGTTGAAGATATGGACATGGTTGAGTTGGTTGAAGAAGAAATTCGTGAATTGTTGACCAAATGGGGATTCCCAGGCGACAAAACACCTATTATTCGTGGATCAGCATTAAAAGCTTTAAATGGTGATAAGAGCGAAATCGGCGAGCCTGCAATTTTGAAATTGATGGAAGCTGTTGATACATTTGTTCCAACACCACAACGTGATAAAGATAAACCTTTCTTGATGCCAATCGAAGACGTTTTCTCGATTTCAGGTCGTGGTACTGTTGTAACAGGCCGTACTGAACGAGGCATTATCAAAATTGGTGCCGAAGTTGAAATTATTGGTTTCAAAGATACCGTAAAAACAACGGTTACTGGTATTGAAATGTTTAACAAAGAAATGAAAGAAGCAGAAGCTGGCGAAAACGTTGGTATCTTGCTTCGTGGTACCAAAAAAGAAGATGTTGAACGTGGACAGGTTCTTGCTGCTCCAGGAACAATCACACCACATAAGAAATTTAAAGCGCAGATCGTTATTTTGTCTAAAGAAGAAGGCGGTCGTCACAGCCCATTCTTTACAGGTTACAGACCTCAGTTCTATTTCAGAACAACAGACGTAACGGGAACTGTTACATTGCCTGCTGGCCGCGAAATGGTTATGCCTGGTGATGACGTTCTTGTTGTTGTTGAATTGGTAAGTAAAATAGCCATGGACAAAGAATTGAAGTTTGCGGTTCGCGAAGGCGGTCGAACGATTGGTGCTGGCGTTGTTACTGAAATCATCGAATAATTTTAAGTGAGATTGAAGTGACTATGAAAAAGCATAAAATTCGTTTAACCCTTAAGTCTTACGATCATCAGTTGTTAGACAACGCCGTAAGACAAATTGTATTGACAGTAAAAAGAACTGGGTCTCAAATTTTGGGACCAGTTCCTCTGCCTAACAAAAAACGTTTATTTACCGTATTACGCTCTCCTCATATTGATAAGAAATCACGTGAGCAGTTTGAGTTGACGACTCATAAACGCATTTTAGATATTGTTGCTCCCGCAGAACCAACAATGGATGCACTTATGAAATTAAATATTTCCGCTGGTGTCGATGTTGAGATTAAGTAAGATTGTTGAGAAGAGGCTTCTATGTTACAGAGGGTTATAGGCAAAAAAATAGGAATGACCCAAATTTTTGATAAAGATGGATTAGTCGTTCCTGTAACCGTTGTTGATATTGCTCATTGGGTTATTACTCAAATTAAGACAACTGAGAAAGATGGTTATACATCATTACAACTCGGTTTAGTGAAGATGAAATTCAGAGATGAAAGCTTTTCTCTTGAATGGTTGAAATCGAAAAATAACTATTTTTCAGATGTAAATGAAATTCGTTTAGCTGAAGTTCCTGCAAACTTTGCAGTAGGCCAAGCAATTACATTCGATGAACTTGCTTTGCAAGAAGGCGAATATGTTGATGTTACTGGTAAAAGCAAGGGGCTCGGTTTTCAAGGTGTTGTTAAGCGTTGGGGTTTTGCCGGTGGTCCAAAGAGTCACGGTTCAAAATTTCATAGACGTCCTGGCGCTAGTAGTAACATGCGTAGTGGCGGTGAAGTTTTAAAAGGAAAGAAATTTCCTGGCCATATGGGTACCGAACGCGTAACAATAAAAGGCTTGAAAATTGTTCGACTCGATAAAGATGCGCGATGCTTATTTATCAAAGGAGCAGTTCCTGGTAAAAAAGACTCTCTCGTTTTTATTAATAAGCAGGAGAAATAATCCATGTCAAAATTTGATGTACTTGCTTACAATACTCAGGGTCAAAAGCAAAAAAATCTAGAAATTGATCTTGAGATAGAAAAAAGAGAAGAGAGTCCGAAGACGTATGCAACAGTGATCAGAACGCTTGTTCAAAACTGGCGACAAGGCACTGTTGGCTGTAAAGATCGATCAGAAGTTTCATATGCAAACCGTAAACCTTGGAAACAAAAAGGAACTGGCCGAGCTCGAGCAGGTTCTTTACGTTCACCAGTATGGAGAAAAGGTGGCGTTACTTTTGGTCCGCAGCCACGTGTACGTGAATTATCAGTGAATGATAAGCAAAAAAAATTGGTATTAAATAACATTTTCTTTGCTGTCCTAAATAATAGCGGTTTTCATTGTTTAGATTTTGCACTTGATAAACAAGTTCCTTCAACAAAAGTTGCGTTCGATGTTTTAAAAAATGCAGGACTAACCGATAAAAAAATGGTAATATTATTGCCTTTTGCTGATGACATTCATTTTTCTTCGTTTAGAAACATTCCAAATGTTACGATCTTATCATTTGATCAACCTAATGCGTTTGATTTAAGTGATTGTGGTACTTGGGTTTTTCTGAAAAAAGATTTAGATTTATTTAAAAAAATGGTGGCACGATGGAATTAAGCATATTTGATATCATCAAAAAGCCTGTTATTACAAGCAAAAGTGTTGAGTTATATAAGAAGCTTGGACAAATAACATTCGAAGTTAATACGACTGCTAATAAGATTGAAGTTCGTCAAGCAGTTGAAAAAATTTGGAATGTTAAAGTAGCTGGCGTGTCTATTATGAACGTTTCTGGTAAGAAAAAGATATTTGGACGTAGACCTTTTATGTCTTCAGATAAAAAGAAAGCAATCATAACTTTGAAAAAAGGTTACAAGATTGAAATACCAGGAATGTTTGAAGCAATGGGCGCAGCTGGAGTTGCTCCAGAAAATGAGATTGAAGCCGAAGGAAAATAAGTCATGGCTATAGTAACAAGAAAACCAAGAAATCCTTCTTTACGTACACAACAGTATATTGTGTATGAAGATTTATCAAAAAATGGCCCTGAAAAAAGTCTGACATCTGCGTTGCCAAAAACTGGCGGTAGAAACGCTTATGGAAGAATTACATCACGTCGTCGTGGTGGTGGTGCAAAAAAAACGTATCGTATTATCGATTTTAAACGTACGACACGTGATGTTCCTGGGATTGTAAAAACATTTGAATACGATCCAAACAGAAACTTGCCGATTGCTCTTATTGCGTATAAAAATGGCACTAAAAGCTACGTTTTAAAACCAGAAGGTTTGAAACTTAATTCAGAAATCATGGCGAGTGATAATGCTGAAGTAAAAATCGGCAATAGTCTTCCATTGCGCAGTATTCCTATTGGGTTCTTTGTACATAACGTAGAAATAATTCCTGGTAGAGGTGGAAAATTTGCAAGAAGTGCTGGTTGTGCTGTGCAGTTGACTGCAAAAGAAAACGATCTTGCTATCTTAAAGATGCCATCAGGTGAGTTAAGAACAGTATCTCTTGATAATTGGGCAACCATTGGTACGCTTTCAAATGCTGATTTTAAGAACATGGTCATCGGTAAAGCAGGAAGATCTCGCCGCCTTGGGAGAAGACCTTCTGTACGCGGTATGGCTATGAACCCTGTAGATCACCCTCATGGTGGTGGTGAAGGTAGATCAAAATCTGGTTCACATCCAGTAACCCCATGGGGCAAGAGCTGTAAAGGTGTTCGTACACGTCGTAAAAAGAGTACAGCTATTTTAAAAAGAAGAAAATAGTTACCCAATTAAGTGAGGATGAAATGCCTAGATCTCTCCGTAAAGGCCCATATATTGCACCATCATTGATGGGCAAAATAGAAAAAATGAAAGCTTCTGGCAAAAGAGAAGTTATTAAAACCTGGAATCGTTCAAGCATGATTACACCTGAATTGGTAGGTCTTACCATTGGGGTTCATGATGGACGTAAATTTATTTCAGTATTTCTGACTGAAAACATGGTCGGACATTTGTTGGGTGAATTTGCTCCAACAAGAACGTTCCGCATGCATAGTGGTCAGCGTAAAACGGATAAAGCTGCAGCTCCTGCTGGCAAAGCTGCCAAGCCAGCGGCTAAAACTGGTAAATAATATCAGAAATGATGTTAATCTATCAGAATTAAAGATGCATTAATTAGTAGTTTTGTTATAATTAGGGTTGTTCATATGCTTTCTAAAGCTAAAAGTAAATACTTACGTATTTCGCCGTATAAGCTACGTCCTTATATCGATGTGATTCGCGGTAATACAGTCGATAAGGCGTTGGCTTGGTTGGAAACGTGTGCATTGAAGCGCGTAAAGCCAATAACGAAAACGTTATTCTCTGCGTATTCTAATGCAAAAAATTTGAATCCAGAATTTGGATCAATGAGTGACCTTGTGATTAAAGAAATTAAAATTGATCAAGGTCCAATTATTAAATATTTTAAGCCAGGAGCTCAGGGACGTGCTTGTCCTCAACGTAAAAGATTGAGCCACTTGGAAATTATATTAGATAAAAAAATAGAAAAAACTGTAACCGTGAAAAAAACAGCAAAGCCTGCAGCTCCAAAAAAAGCTGCGAAAGCAACCGTTGTTAAAAAGACGAGCACAGTGGCAAAAAAAACAACAAAAGCCAAGACAAAGTAAAAACAATAAATAAAATTTAAGACAATTGTACGAGGTGTTACGTGGGACAGAAGGTTCACCCTAGAGGTTTTAGATTAGGTATCTTTGAAGATTGGCATGCGCATTGGTTTGCGAAACGCTCATACGGCGCAGAGCTGATTGAAGATTTTAAAATCAGGGAATACCTAAAAAATAGGCTGAATGATTCAGATGTTTCTAAGGTTGTTATAGATAAAGCGGTTGATAACATTCGAATTACAGTTTTTGCATCAAAGCCCGGCGCTATTATTGGTAAACGCGGACAAGGTATTGAGCAAGTTAAGCAAGAACTTTATAAGAAGTTTAAGAAGAACGTTGAAATTTCTGTACAAGAAGTGAAAGTGCTTGATCTTGATGCTACGTTGGTAGCAAAAAATATCGCAGATCAGCTTTCTAAGCGTGTAAGCTTTAAACGAGCAATGAAACGTGCTGGTTACGCTGCCATGAAGAGTGGCGCTAAAGGAATAAAAGTTTGCTGTTCTGGTCGCCTCGGTGGAGCTGAAATTGCTCGTATTGAATGGTTGAGACTAGGTTCGGTTCCTTTGCATACCTTACGAGCTAATATTGATTATGCGTTGGCAGAATCATATACCACATACGGTATGATTGGTGTTAAGGTTTGGATTTGCAAGGGCGAATATCGCCAAGAGTAACAGAAGGATTAAACTATGTTGATGCCAAAAAAGACTAAATACCGAAAAACGCAACGAGGTCGCATGACAGGGATCTCAAAGGGAGCACGCACCATAGCGTTTGGAGATTATGGTTTAGTTGCCCTTGAGCCTGCGTGGCTTACTGCTCGACAAATTGAAGCTATTCGGGTTTCAATTAATAGAAGATTGAAAAAAGTAGGCACATCGTTTTTACGAGTGTTTCCTGATAAGCCTGTTACTAAAAAACCTGCCGAAACTCGTATGGGTAAAGGTAAAGGAAATCCAGAAATTTGGGTTTCAGTAGTAAAACGCGGTCGCGTTTTGATTGAACTTGGTGGAATAGGAAAAGAAGAAGCAAAAGAAATTTTGCGTGCTGCGGCATATAAACTTCCTATGAAAACAAGGTTTGTTTCCAAAGAAGATTTAGTTATTACAACAGATGCTAAGTAATTGGAGATAAATTATGGAAAAAGCAAATCTGAAAAAATTAGACGCTGTTGCTTTAAAGAACGAAGTAGTTCAATTAAAAAAAGAACTTTTTAATTTAAAGTTAAATATGATCACCGGACAAGTCAAAGACATGTCTCAGTTTAAAAAATTGAGAGTAAAGATTGCTCAGGCACTGACATATTTAAAGCAGCACGAGAATAAAAAAACGAATCTAAGCGCAAAAGCGTAATAGCTTTTTAGGGTAGGGCAATGGCTGAAAAATCTAAAGAAATAAATAATCAGAAAGTTCATCGGGGGCTTAAGTTGTCCGGTGAAGTGGTTTCTGATAAAATGGATAAAACGATTGTAGTGAGTGTGACAAGAACATTTAGACATCCGCTTTATGGTAAAACTGTTAGACATTCAAAAAAGTATAAAGTTCATGATGAACAAAATACCGCTAAAATCGGCGATGTCGTTGAATTTGCTGAGTGTCGGCCTCTATCAAAAACAAAGCATATGATCCTAAATCGTATTGTTGCGAACACTAAATAAGGGGCATGCAATGGTTCAAGAAAGAGCAATGTTAGAAGTAGCCGATAATTCCGGTGCTAAGAAATTGCAAGTGATTCGTGTAACGGGAAGTACGAGAAAACGATATGCTTATTTGGGGGATATTGTAAAAGTTACTGTTAAGAAGGCAATTCCTGGTGGAACAGTAAAAAAAAGCGATGTTCTTGATGCTGTTATCGTAAGAACAAGAAAAGAATATCGTCGCCCAGATGGTAGCTATATCCGTTTTGATGAAAATGCTGCTGTGATAATCGATAAAGAAAAACAGCCTGTTGGAACACGTATATTTGGTCCAATTGCTCGTGAATTAAGAGCTGCTGGTTATTCGAAAATCATATCATTAGCACCAGAGGTTTTGTAAACAAGAGATGATGAGGATATCATGCTAAGTCGGGTTAAGAAAAATGATACAGTCTTTGTTATGTCCGGTAAGGACAAAGGCAAACAAGGACATGTGATTTCAGTAGATCACAAAAATGATCTTGTGCTTATAAAAGATGTTGGAATTATTGTCCGACACGTTAAGCCTCAAAGATCTGGGGAAAAGGGAAAGATTGTACGAGAAGAGAAGTCAATTCCTTTGTGTAAAGTAATGCCAATTTGTCCATCATGTAAAAAAGCTTGTCGAGTTCAGGTGAGATTTTTAGAAGGTGACAATAAGGCAAGAGTTTGCAACCGTTGCAAAGAAGCTTTTTAAGAATGATCGGGTAAGGTTTTATGAAATCACGTTTAGAGGAATTATATAAAACGCGTTTGAGATCTGAGCTAGTTAAAGAGCTTGGCTTGAAAAACGTTATGCAGGCACCAGCCATTTCTAAAATTGTTTTGAATATTGGTGTTAAAGATGCTGTCTCTGATAGTAAAGCTTTAAATCAAGTAAAAGAAATTCTTGAAAAAATTGCAGGACAGGCTGCTTCAAAGAGAAATGCAAGAATATCAATTGCAGGCTTTAAGTTGCGTCAAGGCATGCCTATTGGGGTTATGGTTACATTACGCAAAGCAAAAATGTACCATTTTCTTGATAAACTTATTAACGTTGTTTTGCCTTCAGTCCGAGATTTTCAGGGTGTAACAACTAATTTTGATGGACATGGCAATTATAATTTAGGGATAAAAGATTGGATGGTATTTCCTGAAGTTGATTTTGATAAAGTTGATAAAGTTCGAGGGTTAAATATAACCATTCAAACAACAGCTCAATCAGATCAACACGGATTAGATCTTTTAAAGAAATTTAATATGCCATTTCAAAAAAATTAAAACTTTTATAGGGTGATGTATGGCAAGAAAAGCAATGATCGAGAAAGCAAATAGGACTCCAAAGTTTTCTACTCGAGCACGTAATCGATGTAAGCTTTGCGGACGACCTCGTGGTTTTCTTCGTATTTTTTCAATGTGTAGGCTTTGTTTTAGAAAATATGCATTAGCAGGTTTATTACCAGGTGTTAAAAAAACAAGTTGGTAATTAGTGGAGTGATTGAAAATGTCAATTGATGTAATTGGTGATTTTTTAACGATTATTCGAAATGGTGTCATGGTTCGTCGTCGTACAGTGACGATTCCGTATTCGAATTTAAAAAATAACATAGCAAAAGTTCTTAAGGATGAAGGTTTCATCAAAGATTTTGAAAAAGTTAGCGTTGCTGGCAGTGATGTTTTAGCTTCATTAACAATTTCTTTAAAATACGTAGATGGTGAATCGGTCATTCATGAAATTAAGCGTGTAAGCAAGCCTAGTCGAAGGCATTATGAGCGCATGAATAATTTGACTTCGGTAATCGGTGGTTTAGGTATTTCGATATTGTCAACAAGTTCTGGTATAATGACTGATCGACAGGCTCAAAAATTGTCTGTTGGCGGGGAAGTTATTTGCCACGTTTGGTAAGGGATAACGTATGTCAAAAATTGGAAGAAAACCTATAGCTTTTTCATCTGCAAAAATAGATATTAATGGTTTGAATATTTCTATTAAAGGTGCAAAAGAGTCATTCTCCCACATATTGCCTGAAGGGTTTAAGGCTCTTCTTGATGGTCAAACATTAAAGCTTGAGCTTCAGGAAAAAAACCGTGAAAATAATATTTTATGGGGACTTCACCGAGCTCTTTTAGCAAATAAAATACAAGGCGTTGAAGCCGGTTTTGAACAAACATTGAATATTGTTGGGCTTGGTTTTAAAGCAATTCTAGCTGGGTCAAAACTGTCTTTTACCTTGGGATATACCCATAAAATCGAATATGATCTACCAAAAGAAGTAACCGTTGTTCTTGATAAAACAGGCCAACAGTTAGTATTCAAGTCAGCTGATCGTTTTATCTTGGGAAATGTTTGCGATGCAATCAGATCATTTAGACCACCAGAACCTTACAAAGGTACTGGGATTATTAGAAAAAATGAAGTGATTATTCGTAAGGCTGGAAAAACAAAATCCGCATAGTGATTAAGGTTTAATATTGTCAGAAGGGTATTCCAGTGAGTGTGAATAAAAGTGTACAAAAAAAAATTAGCAAAAGAGTCGTCCGACGTACTTTTAGAGTAAAAAATCGACTAACGAGCAAGGGACATAAACCACGGATTGCGGTTTTTAGAAGTCTCAATCATATTTATGCTCAGATTATCGATGATGCAACTCAAAAAACATTGGCAAGTTTTTCATCGCTTCAGTTAAAAGATGACAAGAACGATAAAAAAACGGTTGCAAAAAATGTTGGCCTTGAGTTAGGTAAAATAGCTGTAAAGAACGCTATTACGAACGTATTTTTCGATCGCGGCAGATATTTGTATCACGGCAGAGTTCAGGCGCTTGCTGATGGCTTACGTGAAGGTGGATTACAATTTTAAAAAATTGTTCTCTAGCCTATAATCGTTGATGATGAAACTTTAGGAAAAAGCAATGATAGAAGAAAAGAATAAAAGAGCACCGCACCAAGGAAAGCAGCAACAGGCTGTTCCTTTAGCAGAAGAGTACGCAGAAACCGTACTTGATGTGCGTCGTGTTGCAAAAGTTATTAAAGGTGGTAGACGTTTTGCATTTTCAGCCCTTGTCGTAGTTGGAGATCGCAATGGAAATATTGGTGTTGCATTGGGTAAAAGCCGCGAAGTAGCTTCTGCTATTGCAAAAGCTTTACGTCGAGCTCGTAAATCAATGTTTCCCGTGCCATTATATAAAACAACAATTCCATATACCGTAACAGGTAAATTTGGGTCAAGCGAAGTATTGATTCGTTCAGCATCAAAAGGTACCGGTGTTATTGCTGGTGGTGCTGTTCGTGCCGTTATGGATGCGTTGGGTGTTAAAGATGTTCTTGCAAAATCATTGGGAGCATCAAATCCTCAAAACGTTGTAAAAGCAACCGTTAATGCATTAAAGAAATTAAAATCTGCACAGCAATTGGCGAGCATGAGAGGCAAAACGTTGAAAGATTTGTTTGGGGTCAAAAATGTTGCTGCTTAATAAATTAGAAAAAATTACCCAGAAACGAAAAACAATCGGTCGTGGTGGTGATCGTGGTGGTACATCTGGTCGTGGCCATAAAGGTCAAAAAGCACGATCTGGTGGATCAGTTAAAGCATTCTTTGAAGGTGGTCAAATGCCATTGTCTCGAAGATTGCCTCGTCGCGGGTTTACGAATGTATTTAAAAAGGATATACGAGTAATTGGCCTAGATGTACTTGAAGCTAAATATGCCCCAGGGGAAACTGTTAGCAAAGAGACTTTGAAATTAAAGGGTTTAGTAAAGGGAAGTGGAAATTTCTTAGTCAAGATCTTGGGCAGTGGATCGTTAACAAAAAAATTAACGTTCTCTGTTGATGCAATGAGTACATCAGCTGCGCAGGCGATTAAAAACGCCGGCGGAACAATTCAAGAGACTAAGGAGATTCGCAGTGATCGTGCTACTACATAACTTTAAAAACATTTTTTTAGTTGCAGAACTAAGAAAAAAATTGGCATATACGTTAGCAATTTTGGCAGTATTTAGATTTGGTGCACATGTGCCAATTCCAGGTATTGACGTTGTTGCATTGCGCAATTTGTTTAACACAAATATGGCAGGCGGTTTGCTCGGATATTTTGATCTTTTTTCTGGCGGCGCATTACGAAATTTTGCAATTTTTGCATTAGGAATGTCACCTTATATAACTGCATCAATTATGATGCAGTTATTAACTATAATGTTACCTTCTCTTGAGTCATTGTCAAAAGAGGGAGAGTCTGGTCGTAAACAGATTAGCCAGTACACACGTTATTTAGCGCTTGTATTAGGTGTGGTACAGTCGTTTACAGCGATTGCTATTATCGAAAGAACTCCTGGAATAGTTGTTGCACCTGGTTGGGGCTTTCGATTGATGACAATTTTGATTTTGAGCGTAGGATCTTTATTGTTGATGTGGCTTGGTGAGCAAATTAATTCTCATGGGCTAGGTAATGGCAGCTCAATGATTATTTTTGCAGGGATTGTTGCATCATTGCCGTCAGCAGTGTTTAAAGTGCTTGAAAATTTGCAAATGGGACAAACAGATATTTTTGTTGTTGGTTTGCTATTATTTTTGTCACTTGCGATAATTGCTTGTGTTGTTTTTCTTGAGCGAGGAGAGCGCAAAGTTCCTGTTCAGTACGCAAAACGAGTTGTTGGACAAAAAGTATATGGCGGTCAAAGTTCATATATTCCACTCAAGCTTAATCCATCGGGTGTTGTTCCGGTTATTTTTGCTCAAGCTATCTTGGCAATGCCGTTTACCATCGTAGGATTATTTGCAACCCGTTGGCCTGAAATTAATAGAATAGTAAACGATTGGTTCAATGGTGGAACAGTTCTTTATAACTTGTTAAACGCTGGACTGATCATATTTTTTGCATTTTTTTATACAGCAATTATTTTTAATCCGGTTGAAATGGCTGATAATATTAGAAAATCTGGTGGCTTTATTCCGGGAATTCGTCCTGGAAAAAAGACGGCAGAATTCTTTGATTATCTTTTAACCCGCGTGGGTTTTCCTGGTGCAGTTTATTTAGCATTACTTGCAATAGTGCCGGGCTTGTTGAGAAATTTTATATCTTTTCCTGTGATGTTTAGTGGTGTAAGTCTTTTAATTGTTATTGGTGTAGCATTAGATACATCAGCTCAAATTGAATCACATTTGATTGAGCGACGTTATGAGGGCTTTTTATCATCTGGTAGGCTCAAAGGAAGACTTGGACGATAAATAGATTTATGAAACAGCAATTGAAAAAAACAATATTTTCATTTTTCGGTCCTCCTGGTTCAGGCAAGGGAACATTAGCTGAGAGATTAGTCAAAGAATTAGGTTTTGACATGCTTTCTACAGGAATGCTCTGTAGAAAGCATGTTGCTCTGGGAACTGATTTTGGAAAAATGATTGATGGATTTTTAAAACAAGGCCAGTTAATTCCAGACGATTTGATTACTGCAATGGTAATCGATTGGCTTGAATCTTCTGAGCGGTTAAGTTCTTCAGTTATTTTAGATGGGTTTCCTCGAACAAGTGGGCAAGCCGAAAGCTTTTTGAAATTTTTAAAAGAAAAGCAACCCGAATCACAGTTTAGGGTAGTTTATATACATTTATCTGATGAAGCGATTATACAACGTCTTACGTCACGGTTGGTGTGCTCAAATAAAAGCTGTCAGCAAATTTATAGAATTTCTGATGGTTTGAATACATGTAAAACATGTGGAGCAAGACTGATTAAAAGAGACGATGATCAAGAACATGTCATTCGTCAGCGCTTGGAGTTATATCCAACGTATAGAGATGCTCTTTTACATTTTTATAACGCTGTTGGACAACCAGTTGAAGATCTGGATGTTTCAGGTTTGTCTATTGAGCAAGTATTTTCAAATTTTCAATTAACGCTTTGATTTTATCGAAAAGTGAATATCTATGAATACTATTTTGATAAAAAATAAAGCATCTATTGATAAAATGAGAACTGCTGGGCATATATTAGCTCGAATTATGGCTTTAATGCCCAATTATATCGTTTCAGGTGTAAGTACGGGTGAATTAGACCAGATAATTGAGCAAAAAATGCGAGCAGAAGGGCTTAATCCTGAATGCAAAGGGTATGGGACCTATAAGCATGCTACCTGTATATCAGTTAATGACGTTATTGTGCATGGGGTTCCATCAAAAGAAATGATTTTAAAATCTGGAGATTTTGTTAAAATAGATGTGGTTGGCTCTTATAAAGGCTATTGTGCAGATATGGCACGAGGCTTTTTTGTAGGAGAGGAGAATCCCAAGGCAGCGAAACTGGCTTTTGTCGCTCAAAGAGCATTGGATAGCGCTATTGAAAAAATTGCTCCAGGAGTAAGGTTATCCGATATTTCAGCATGTATTCAACAAGAAGTTGAAAGCGCTGGTTTTGGTGTTGTGAGGTATTTTGCCGGTCATGGTATTGGTAAAAGTATGCATGAGGCACCAGATTTTCCAAATTATGGTAAGCCTGGACAAGGACCCATCTTGAGGGAGGGAATGACCTTTGCTATTGAGCCAATGATTACCGAGGGAAGTTACGAAGTTCGCATTTTGGCGGATGGATGGACAGCAAAGACAGTTGATGGCGGTTTATCTGCCCATGTTGAAGATACGGTGGTTGTAACAAAAAACGGAGCTGAAATTCTTACGAGAATTGAAAATAGCCAAGAAAGTAAGACATTATGAAAAAAAAAGGTGATGTTATAGTGATGGATGGAATTGTCGAAAAGGCACTTCCTAACGCAATGTTTCAAGTTAAGATGATTGAAGGTGGGCATGTGGTTTTAGCTCACGTTTCAGGAAAAATGCGGATGCACTATATCAAGCTTTTACCTGGTGATAAGGTAGCAGTTGAACTTACCCCGTATGATTTGACCAAGGGAAGAATTATTTCGCGATATAAGATTTAGTTTAAAGTTTATGTATTGCAAATTTGATTGAATGAGAAGGTTATATGAAAGTTAGAACGTCAGTAAAAAAAATTTGTAGTGATTGTAAAGTTGTAAAGCGCTCCGGAGTTGTTCGGATTTTATGTAAAAAAAATCCGAAACATAAGCAGCGTCAGGGATAATATCAAGGCGTGTGTGGTGCGTGATTGATTAATGATTTTTGATAGTTAAGAGGTTTACATGGCTCGTATAGAAGGTGTTCTTCTACCAAATGAAAAACGTGTTGAGATTGGATTAACTTATTTGTTTGGTATTGGGTTGCCAAGATCACGTGAGATTTTATCTGCGACAAAAGTTAGTCCAGATGTGCGTATAAAAGATTTAACCAATGAAGATGTTGCAGCTATTTCGAAATATATTTCAGCAAGCTTCAAAGTTGAAGGTGAATTGCGAAAAGACATCACCTTGAATATTAAACGACTTCAAGAAATTGGATCGTACCGTGGATTAAGACATAAAAAATCGCTCCCTGTTCGTGGTCAACGCACAAAAACAAATTCAAGAACGCGTAAGGGTCCTCGTAAAGCTGGAAACGCGATTACGCTTAAAAAAGCAGTCACTAAGAAATAATTGATTTGAATAATTGATTTGAAGATGAAGCAAGGGTAAAGATGGCTTATAAAAAAAGCAAAAAAAAGCAGACAAGAAATGTTGAGTCTGTCATAGCGCATGTTAAATCTTCTTTTAACAACACGTTGGTTTCGGTCACGACAACAACTGGTGACGTACTTATGCGTGGAAGCGCTGGCCAGCACGGCTTTAAAGGCGCGCGAAAAGGCACTCCATTTGCAGCTACGCAAATTGCGTCAAAGCTTGCAAAAGAATTGACAGGCATGGGTGTTCGTATGGTTGAAGTGAACATGCAAGGACCAGGATCTGGACGTGATTCAGTTGTACGAGCTTTGCAGGCTTCAGGTCTTAATGTGATGACGTTGCGCGATGTTACCCCTCTTCCTCATAATGGTTGTCGGGCTCCTAAAAAACGTCGTGTATAAAAACGCTCAAGCATGAGATATTAGATTTACTGAATATTTATAGAGATTAAGAATTAGAAGGATTTTATGGGAAATTCAGCATGCAGCAGATGCAGACAAGCTGGTGAGAAATTATATCTCAAGGGTTCGAAATGTCGTACCCCAAAATGTACAATTGAAAAGCGCCCAACATCACCGGGTCAACATGGTAAAAAAGCTGGAACAAAGAAGTTATCTGAATATGGTAAACAGCTTCAAGAAAAACAAAAAGTTAAATTAATGTATGGCGTTTTAGAACGTCAATTCCGCCGCTTTTTTGAAAACGCAGTAAAGCAACGTGGCGTAACAGGCGAAACATTGCTCAGCATGCTCGAGCGTCGTCTTGATAACGTTGTTTTCCGTTTGAAAATGGCAATCTCTCGAGTTCAAGCTCGACAAATGATTGTACATGGTCATATTAACGTAAACGGCAAACGTGTTGATTCACCGTCATTCTTGGTCAACGTTGATGATGCTATTGCATTAAGTGCAAGCACATTAAACAATCAAACATTTATTGAAAATGTTGTTGATAAAAGAATGAACATGGGCATCAAAGTTCCAGATTGGTTGGAATTACAAAAAAAAGAACGCAAAGGTATTATTTTGCGTTTGCCTATTCGCTCTGATATTTCAATTCCTGTACAAGAGCATTTGATTGTTGAGTTGTATTCGAAATAAGGATGTTGTCGCTCTTTCCTGCACGAATATTATAATGTAGCGTGGCAAGAGGTTATATGGTTGTTGATATTGTAAAGGATGGATGCCGAAAATGAATTACAGGCCATTAATTCTTCCCAAATTAGGCTGGGAAAAGAAGTTGTCATCAAGTACTTATGGCGAATTAGTTGTTCAGCCGCTTGAACCTGGATTTGGAACTACGTTAGGCAACGCTCTCAGACGGGTTATGTTATCTTCGGTTGAAGGATCGGCTGTAACTTCTGTTATCATTAAGGGCGTCAATAACGAATTTTCATCTATTAAAGGTGTTATCGAAGATACATTGCACGTTTTGTTGAACATCAAAGAAGTTGTTATCAAAAATAACACAGGTCAGCCTGGAAAAATGCGTCTCTTTGTAACTGGAGAAGGCGTAGCTAAGGTTGCTGATATAGAAGCTGATGAGCATTTAGAACTGGTTAATCTTGACCATGTCATAGCTCATTTAGCTGTTGATGGGGAATTAGAAATTGAATTCTTTGTTGAAACAGGTCGCGGGTATGTCCCAGCGCAATGGCCACAAGGAACGGCGTTGCAAGCTGATGGTCGTATTTACTTAGATGCAATGTTTTCTCCTGTAAAACGTGTTGAATACACTATTGAAAAAACACGTGTTGGGCAAGAAATCGATTACGATAAGCTTTCTGTTGGTATTCATACTAATGGCGCAGTAGCTCCACAGGATGTTGTTCATTACAGCACATCAGTATTACGAACACAACTAGAACATTTTCTTCTCGCAACTGAAATTCCATTTAATGAAATTTCTCAAAGCGAAGATGATTTTGTTGGAAAAGAAGGTCGCTTTGAAGGCGAAGGTCCAACAAAGGGGCTTCCTGTAGATCTTTTCTTGAAACCTATTGACGAGTTAGAATTTTCGGTTCGTGCACACAATTGTCTTATTGGTGCTGGCATTAAACGTGTTATTGATCTTGTAAATCTTACCGATGAAGATGTACTCAAAATTAAAAACTTTGGTCGCAAATCATTGCGTGAAGTAAAAGAGATCTTGTTAGCGTTTGGGTTGCATTTGGGCATGAATGTTAAAGAGCTTGATTTGAAAAAAGCAATCAAAGAACAAGAGGGTAATTTAAAATCATGAATCATCAAAACGGTAGAAAAAAATTAAACATGAAATCTGGCCATCGCAAAGCTCTTTTGCGCAACCAGACCATACATTTTATAAAATTTGGGTTTCTTCAAACCACAAAAGCTAAAATAAAAGAAGTACAACGATTTGCTGAAAAGATTGTTACTGTTTCTCGTGAAGGCTATAACTTTAATACGATTCGTCGTGTTCAACAAATATTGCCTTATGATACAGCAGCAGTTAAGAAGCTTATTCAAGAAATCGCTCCAAAGTATATCAACCGACCAGGTGGCTATACACGCGTTATTCCATTAGGAAAACGTCCAAGCGACACAGCGACCATCGCTCGTCTTGAATGGGTATAAGCTCTTATCTAATTTTTATAAAATAATTTATAAATTATTTTATAAAAATTTTGTAAAAACTTAAAAAGTCCCCGGATCAGTCAAATAACTGGCCCGGGGACTTTTTTATGTCTATAATTTAGTATTAAAAACAGGTAAAAGCACATGAAAACAGGTAATTCAGGTTGCGGTACGGGGTTTTTCTGCTAGACTCTTGCGCTGCTTATTATTTAAATTCTAAGATTTTGAAAAATATACGATTTAAGAGGTGCCTATGTTCAAGTTTTCTGGATTATTATCGTTCATATATATCTTTTGTTTTTGTTTTCAAACAGTTACAGGTATGACGCAAGATACTTCAGGCCCATCGGGTGCAGCTGCACCTGCTGGAACTTCAGATGGTCTTGTGATTACTATAATAGATAGTTCTGCTCCCGCAGGGACAGGAGATGTTTCAAGTCCATCAACCTCTCTATCAAAAAAACATTTTCCTCACTCACCTCTTTCTCACTCACCTCATCGTCGTTCACCGCACAGCTCATTTGCAGGATCAATTGGATCGTCAATATCTGACGCTGCAATAAATTCTTTTTTTTTAGAATATCGAAAAAAAATTAATGAGTTAGTGCAAACAAAAGTTATTTGTTCTTTTGCAGGAGTCGATTGTTTTGCCGGTTATGACGATACTGAAAAAGCAAAAACAGCTGTTGCTATGAGTATGCAGCTACGAGTTCTTCTAAACCGTTATCAGCATCGTGACCAGATAAGTAGCTTGTTTAAAGAAGCTCAATCTTTTTTTATACGACTACTTTTTTCATTGGCTTTGTTAGAAAATGCTTATGCCCAGAGGCTTGATCAAGATTGTGCTGATATCAAAAAAATAACTGAGACGTTTGGTTTATACGCTGGTGAGGCACTGAGTGATGATGACAGGAAAAAAATTGACCTATTAGAAGATTGCGTGAGTAGTAGAATATTGGCTGGAATCTTAAAAATACATCCAGAAAGGTCTTATGATAGTAATGCTCGGCGTAAAATTGTAAATCTTTGGTTTTATTATTTTCACAGGTCACTGGTCAATGTACACCAAGGGGATATGTTGGATCGTATACGAGAGAGCTTGAGACAACTATTGATTATCACAAAAACAGTGCGCTATAAAATTTCACAAGTACATGTTCAATCATGCGAATTACGCGATCGACCTGAAGTTCAGGTAGTTCCAGAACTTATATGGTGTAACAATGAAGATGATTCGAACAATATGTCATGGTATGATACGCCAGCACTTGTTGAACAAAGTCTCTTAGAATTTGAGAAAGTCATGACTACAAAGCTACATGTTTTATATTACCCAACTGATGAAGCCAAAGCGATCGACAAATCTGATTGGACAGCAGTTCCAGGTGTTGCAACAGTAACGGTGCCTGTTGGCAAAGATGTGCACACTGGTTCGATTGCTCGTCTAGAAAGTAAATTTGCTGATGTTTCACTTAGTGACAAAAGAGAGGGAGCTGGAAAATCGCAAGCAGTAGAGACAGACGCGACGTCAGGAGATTGTTTTGATGAGAGTGGTGATGTTTCAGATGGGCTAACAATTCAAGATCTTTCAAGAGTTGAGACAGATGTTAGCATAGCATCGCCGACATTGGTTGGTGGCTCAGGACCAGTTACTCCTGTAGTGCCTACGCGAACAGATACTGTTGCTGATGCTGGAACTCATGACGCTAACACGGGAAAAGATTGTTGCGTAATTTTGTAATATTTTATTACGCTCTTCTATTGCCTATTTTTTATTACATATCTTTTATTACATATCTAAGGAGAGCTGTATGAATCGATCAAATATGTCAAAAATTGCTATTGTTGGAGCAGGCTTTGTTGGTAGTACGTCGGCATATGCATTAATGATGGCAGGTACCGCTTCGCATATAGCTTTGATCGATTTACATAAAGAAAAAGCAGAGGGCGAAGCCCTAGATTTACTGCACTGTATGCAATTTACCCATGCAGTAGAAATTACAGCAGGAGACTCTTTTGAGTTGGTTAAGGACGCTGAGGTTGTTGTCATTACTGCTGGGTTTGGGCAAACAATAGGAGAATCTCGCGATAGTTTATTAGAAAAAAATGTACGCATTTACCAAGAAATTATCCCACAAATTGTTCGTTATAATCAAGATTGTACATTACTTATTGTGACCAACCCTGTCGACGTGTTAACACATGTAACACTCAAACTGTCTGGGTTTCCATCATGTCGTGTTATAGGGACCGGGACAGTTCTTGATACTGCGCGTTTACGCTATTTGCTTGGGCATCATTTTGAAATTAGCCCAAAAGATGTTTCAGCGTATATTCTTGGAGAGCATGGAGAATCAGAGTTTGTATGGTGGAGTAAAGCTGAGATTGCTGGAATACCATTAGACAAATTTTATGGGTACTCTCCTGAGCTTATGCAGCAAATTTATAACAAAACAAAAAATGCTGCAGATGAGATTATCAAGAAAAAAGGCGCTACCTATTATGCCATTGCCATGGTAGTAAACAAAATTGTACGAGCTATTTTATTGGATCAGTCACGGGTTTTTTCTGTTTCAAGTTTAGTACAAAATATCTATGGCTTAGATGATGTTTGCTTAAGTTTACCGATGGTCGTGCGCAAAGGCGGGACATGCCAGCGACTTGATCTTACATTGAATAATGAAGAGCAAATATTGTTACAAGCATCTGCGCGTAAAATACAAGAATTAACAAAAAAAGCACTTAGTTTTATTTGATAAAAATAGCGACCTGGAAGAGTTTTAGAGATGCACGTTTTATTTTTTTACTTATTTCTTTACAAATAAAATCTCGCAAACTAGAATCAATTTTTATAATGCAGAAGCGCCGTTGAAACGCAAAAAATTATTTTGCAGTTCAGTGACCCCCTGCATTTTGGTAGTGAAGGAAGCGTGGAAAAAGGAGATCATTCTCTAAAGGAGAGTAATGAAGAAGATTATTGGCGTATCATTGCCATTTCTTGTGTTGTTTGTTTCAACGTCTCAGCATCTTGTATCAAAAGTTACCTTTGGTAGTCGCGAGTCGGCTTTTAGAATTTCTTCGGGGGCTCGTCTCAATAATAGTTCATCAAACTTGACGGTCGATGGAACACTTGTACAAGATAATGGCGCTGATGTTACAGGAAATGTTATATCTTTTAAAAATGGTGTTTTAGAAGATAGGGGTATTGAAGTTGTTATGACAGCATTATTCGATCCTACAGGTAACGATGCTGTCCGTTTAGTTGGTAATGGGCGCTTTCGTGCCGAGCCTGGAACATTAATTCCAGCGCTTACTGTTGCAAATCAAAATAATCGTTTAGAAGGCCAACCGCTTTTTAGTGGCCCAATTACGCTTGCCAATAGCACAACAGAATTGACGATTGCGCTACAAAACATGCTTAATCAGAGCATAGATTTGAATGGGGGACATATAACACTAGACGATCATTTGCATTTTGCTGATGACGTACGGTTTAATGGTTCAGGAACTATCGATTTAAATAACAGACAGCTTTCGTTAGGAAGCTCTTATTCAGCGCCATGGACCAACTCGCTTCTTTTTAAAGATGCGCTTGATATTTCACTCAATGGAAATATAGACCTAACAGGTACATGGACCTTTTCAGGGGTTTGTTCTCTTCATGGTAACGGTTCAGTTATCAACATGGTTGATGGCGGACAGATTATTCTTGATCCTAACACGACATTATATCTTGATGATGTTTTCGTTCGTGGTCTTGGTGATATTCATGGAAAATTTGTCTTTGCCGATAATACGTCACAAATTCGTTCATCAAATAGTACGTTTAGACTTGTGAGTGATTATCTTATTGACACCGGCAGCATGTATATTGAAGGTCCAACAACGTTTGCACTTGATGGGAACAACTGGACGTTTGATGTCAATGGTAAGTTAACTGTTGATGGTGTAACACTCTGGTTAGACCCATTAGATGCTGCTTGCTCGCCTGGATCAGGTCAACTTCAAGCGCCATTGCCAATTTTTGATGGCAACGTCTGGAATGGTCCAAACGTTGCAATAGACATTGCTTCGGGCCATTTGTCTTTAATTAATCGTGGATCTATTAAAGAAGTTGTTGATCGATCAGAAGCTGGAATTTCAGATGTAATCTGTGAATTGTTTGATGGCGGTATAACAACCTCTCTTAATTTAAACCAATGTGTCTGTGTTGGTCCGTTTCAGCAAATCAAGATTGATGGAAACGTTTGTATTAATGGTAACGGGACCGTTATTCAGTTTACTGATCCAAATCATCCTCAGTTGATTGTCTCTGCAGGTAAAATACTGACGCTCAAAAATGTAACGTTAGCGCGCATCAGCGCAAATACGATTGATATGCGTCAGGGATCTCGTATTAATATTGACGAAGGTGTGGTATTTGAATTTAGCGAAGACGTTACGTTTTCACAGGGCTTACTGAGTCTAACACCATCGTGTACTCCTAATGCCGGAGACGGATATATATTTACGATGCGCGGTAATGGGTGCAGAAAGAAAATCGACATATCTCCGCTTGTTCCTACTCAGTTAGTATTCAATCCTGTAACAGGCCAGTTCGAAAGTGTCTTTATTAAAGCGCTCCAATTGCGTGTTAATACACTACAACTTGATAATATTGAGTTAGGTGGCTTTTCAGCAATTTCTCAAACTAACAACCCACTTGGGCTTTCAGGTGCCGTTGCATTATCATGTAATGCTGCAGTAGACATTGACGTTGACACCGATATGAACTTTTTTGTCGAAGGTCCAAATAACGATCTTGTGATGCAAGATGATGGTATTACACTCTCGGGCAATCTTGCATTTGGAGATTTTCCTGATAATACCCTGCATGTGAAGAGTGTTTTAACGGCTCCATTAGATCCAACTGCTCCATTTAGAACAGGCGTTTCTGCTGAAAATCCAGTTTTACAGCTTGCGGGCGATCCTGGAATTTTTGTATTCTCAAATAGTGGGCTTGCAACTATTGTTTTTGATGACTTTACATTTTCTGTAAGAAACGAAAACGAAAATGCGTTTGTTGTTGATAATAATTCGTATATGACATTCGATCATCTTGAAATTCTTGATAATGCGATCAAGCAAAGTTCTGCAAATTTTAGATTTGATGGATTGCAATTTTCAGGATTACAGATAAATCCTGCGTTTATTAGGGCGCCTCAAGGGTTTATGGGTCATGCTAATATTGTTCCAACGGCGATTTATATGCAGCGTCAAAAAGAACGAGAGCGTTACTCGGTGATGCAGACTGCTGCACAGAAACAACATAAGATTAATGCAGCAAAGCAGCAACAAAAACAAAAGCAAGCAGCAGCAAAGAAAAAGCCATTGGCAAAAAATGGGAAAAATAAGCTACGAGACATAGAAGCTCTAGAAGGTGTAGAAGCTCTTGATGATAGAGTTTTTGGTCAAGATGATGAATCTGACATAGAAAAGGTCCTAGAACAAGCTGCAACCAGAGCCCTTCATCTTCCGCCTGTTACTTTTGTTCCAAGATTTGATCAGAGCTACACGAATATTACCGCAATTCAAAATATTACAGCAAATGGATTTGCTGGGAACCTTCGTTTTAATCGTTCACAGTTTGAAAATTTCATCGTTGGGGCAGATTTTAATATTCTTCTCCAAAATGGGTCAGAGTTAACACAAGGACCTGCCGATGCTGTACTTGATCGTACACATGTTATCAACGTTTCAGGGATATCAAATGTCATTAATGTGAGACGTACATTAACAATTAACAACGGTGGTCTTCGTTTCCCTTCAGTTCATGATGCTACTAACGTATCTAACACAATACTGGACATAGAAACAGATACAGAACTTACGTTCCAATTTATTAGTGACGGAACTACGGTGCCGACCGTTATTCTCAATCAAGACAATCTCCTACTTGAGCCGAACGTTACATTACGTTTTGCAGGAAGAGGTACGGTTATTTTGAATAATGGCAAGAAAATTACGTTTAATGGAACACAAGATAACAGTAAAATACCGGTTGTAACCTCTCGACCATCATTGGTTATAACAGATAATGCACTGTTTGCTCTCGGGGGCCCTCAGGATACAAAAGCATCGGCACTGATGTCAGGTATTGGACGTCTTGAGGTTTCTGATCGTGGTCGGTTAGAAATTACTAAGCCCGGCTCACTGGTGATTGGTTCAGCGAACGCGCCAACGATTGGATCACTTGCTAACGATATGCAAATTGAAGTCTTTGATTCTGCTGAAGTTCGTATGGAGTCTGACAGTTTTGTCGGAAATTCGATTCCTGCAAATTTAGCAAAAATTTCCATATGGCATACAAACGTATCGTTTGTTATTGAAAACACCGGATTGCTTTCGATTATTGCAGGTGGCCAACTCGAGATTAATGCCAAGGTCAATGGGCCAAGTAAAGTACTTAAGCAGGGCAAGATCACAGAGTTCTCGATAAGTCGAGATGGCGAAATGTATATAGATGCTCTTGGCAGGCTTGTTCTTGCAAATAATAGCGACGGTTCAACTTTTCAATGGCGTGGCAAGCAAGGAGAGTTTGCGAGTACGTGTGGATTGGTGGAATATGTTGACAAAATAGCATCGAAAAACTTTGTAGGACATTTGCGAGCCTTAGATCCAAACCTCTTTCAGACTGACCAGTTAACCTCAGAACAGCTTGTCAGACTTTTTGTACAAGAAGTTCCAGCGCTCACCTTTAGCACAGTTTATACGGGTGAAGATAATAATAAATATTTACGAACAAAAAATGGTACAAGTGTGCAGCTGAGTCCTGGTGATGTGGTGCTATCAGATGATGCGTCAGGAGACGTTTTTGGTAATGATGCATCGGGAATTGGGTTTAGCTATGATATCAATGGCAATCGCAGTTAAGGGGATAGAGCATGAAGAGAGTAGAAAGATATCTATTAATCGCATTACTTGGATTTTTTAGCAGCGTACATGCTGATGAATTAGGTGATGATCAATACGTTGAGCAGTTTTTTGCAGCTGAAGAACAACTAGTTGATACAGACTCTGGGACAATGACGGACAAAAATGCAAAAAAAGATGCAAAAAAACGTAAAAAAGAAGAAGCTCGCCAAGAAAAAGAGTTACAAAGAATAAGCGAACAAGCAGAAAAAGAGACTCGCGAAAAGCAAGAGCGATTAGAAATAGAGCAAGCAAAAACGCTTAAAAAAGAAGAAAAAGAGCGCAAAAAAGAAGAAGCTCGCCACGAAAAAGAGTTACAAAAAGCCAGAGAACAGGCAGAAAAAGAAGCTCGAAAAGAACAAGAACAGGTAGAAAAAAAACAGGAAAAAGAAGCGCAAGAAAGAGCGAAAGAAGAAGCTCGTCGCGAAAAAGAGTTGCAAAAAGCCAGAGAGCAGGCAGAAAAAGAAGCACAAAAAGAACAAGAACGCTTAGAAAAAGAGCATGAAAAAGAGGTGCTGGAACAAGCAAAAGAAGATGCTCGTCGCGAAAAAGAGTTGCAAAAAGCCAGAGAGCAGGCAGAAAAAGAAGTACGAAAAGAACAAGAACGCTTAGAAAAAGACCATAAAAAAGAAGCTCATGAACAGGCAAAAGAAGAAGCTCGTCGCGAAAAAGAGTTACAAAAAGTCAGAGAGCAGGCAGAAAAAGAAGCTCGAACAGAACAAGAACGTTTAGAAAAAGAACGTGAAAAAGAAGCTCGAGAAAGAGCACAAGAAGAAAAGGCTCAAAAGCATGCAGAGCACCAAGAAATGCTCCGCATGGAACAAGAACGCGTTAAGACACAAGTTCGAGAAGAGCTAGCGATGAAGCATGCAAAAAAAATTGAAGAGCAAGAGGCTCATCGCGAGCAAGTTCGTCAAGAGAAAGAGCAACAAGCAGCTGAAAAAAAACGTGAGCATGAAAAAGTTCAAGAAGAAATGCGCTTAAAGCGACAGGAACAAGCAGAGCGTCATCATGCAAAACAAGCCGAGCTTAAAAAAGCACAAGAAGCTCAAAAACTTGAAGTCGAAGCACGCGAAGAGCAAGCGCGTCTTGATAAAGAGGCGAAAAGACGCGCGGTTGAACGCGAAAAGGCTGATCGTCAAAGATGGGCACAATTAGAGCAAGAGCGTGTCCAAAGAGAAATTCTCGACAAATCAGAAATGCTCAAAAACAATACTACTGAGTTTGCTGATAAAAATGAGCGTGCGACACGTAAACAGGCAGAAAGAGCGTTAAAAAAAGAAGAACAATTGACTCAAAAACAAGAACATAAAGAAAAACACAAATCTAAAAAAATCAAAGAAAAAGAAGACGCAGAATATCAACGCTTAATCCGTCAGCAAAATAAATTGCAGCGGGTACAGGACGACTTAATGTTGGAAAGAAAGCGTCGAGAAGCTCTTGAAGATAAGACAAAAGCAGGGCGTGAACGGCTTGATAGAAAGTCTGAGCGAGCGCTCAAATTACGTAATGAAATGATTGAAGACGGCGATCAATGGCAAGCAGAAATCGAGCAAGAAAAAGAGTTGCGACGTGAGCGTTTAGCAGCTGAAAAAGAAACTAAATATATCCCGCGTCGTCGCCGCGAAGAACAAAAAGAAAAAGAACGTGAACAAGCACGTGAACAAGTACGTGAAAAAAAGGTTCGTAGACAGGAAGAGGCTGAGCATAGCCGTTTACTCAGACAACAGAGAAAAATGAAACAACAAGAAGAGGCCCGACAACTTGCAATGAAACGTCAAGAAATTGCGAAAATGAAAACGAATATACATCAAGAAAAACTCAACACAAAGATGGATAAAATTCGCATGGAGCGTCGCGAAAAACAGGAAAAAATGGACGAGTGGCGTGATTATCGAACATTAGAAGTTGATCTTGATCGTAGCACTGGTGCATTTGCTGATCTTGCAATGTCGCCATCATGGCCATTTTATATGTCATATTTCCCAGAAAAAAGCTACTTTACTGTAGCTGGTAATTATTCTTATGCAGTGGGTGCTTACGGATCACACGGTCATCCAGGCGGTATTCATAGATTAGTTGTGGGTGATGGTCCTGTACGACTGAGAGATATATCGCTTGCAAGCTGTCTTTTAAATCAAAATATTTTGACCGTTCTCACAACCCAGATCAATGCTTGTCCTCCACCTCCTCCGAATTGTCCGAACCCTGTTAATCCCGTTAAAATATGCGTGAGCGATAAAGTTGGTCTTGGTTTACAAAATCTTGCAAACAATTGTCTATCTTTCAAAGGTCGTGAAGACAAGTTTGGCCTATCGTTTGATATTTCGCATAAAGTATTTTGGCGTGAATTTGTTCTTGGGATGCAACTTCCTATTGTCTATAATCATCACAGGTTACAGGCATCGATCCAGACAAAAGATGTAGCAGGTGTTGATGCAGGAAGTGACGAACTTATTGCGCCAATAGTACTCACAAACTTACTGAGAGCAAAAGGTATCACAGAACTTGGCGGCAGCGCTGGAGGTCTTGGCGATATAACATTATTTGCTCATCTCGAAATGAACTCGCCAAAGTTTGAAAAATTGGTAACTGGTTTACGCGTGCTTGTACCAACGGCAAAAAAAGCGTCAACCTGCAAGTTATGGGGACCTGAGATAGGCAACGGGGGCTTTACAGAAGTAACACTTTTTGGTGCGTTACAGTGCTATTATAAATCATATTTGAACCCATATGTTGTTCTTGAAGCAACCTATAAAGCATCTGCACGTGTTAATCGCCGTGTTCCAAAATTAATTTCACGAGGCGCATTAGATGCTCAAAAGCCTGTTGGCGATCTGATAGCTTTGGGCAATCATGCTCAAACAAATCTTGCTATTTCTTCGTATGACACAAGTATACCAGCACTCGCTGATAATGTTTTGAGGCTTAAAATTAAACCCGGTGCAGAAGTACGATTTAAAATGGGAAGTATGTTTGAAAAGTTTATTCTAAGACGTGCGTTTTTAGATATTTTTTATGATGTTTACGCAACCGCACATGATCATGTCGGAAACGCGCCGTGTACGTCACCAGGTGTTTGGAATACTAAAGCTCTTGAAGATCGAACGAATCATGTTGCTCACAAAATTGGTACAGAGTATTCATATCAATGTGATGCTGATACACGTTTACGCTTAGGAGTTCAATATACTGTCGCAGGTAAAAACGTCCCACAAGCACTTGAATTTTCAAGCGCATTAAACTATTCGTTTTAAAAAGTATGCAAAAATGGCCCTCAGATAATGTATCTGGGGGCCTATAAAATCTGGCTTAAAAACTTATCTTAAAAGTCTATCGTATAATAAAGTGTTTCTGTCAGGTTATCTTAATTATGTACATGACATGAGGGATTTATGAAATTATCTGAGCACATAGGTTTACTGTGTTTATTAGCCTACACGAGCTTTTGTAAGCTTGAATCGGCAAGTCTTGATGGAACAGCCGGTGTTTCTATTTATGAAGCAGCAAGCTATGGATTTGCTAACGGAGACTTTGCGCGAGGGTTTGTGCGTCTTAATGGCGGCTTTACCGTTCCTGCTGCTTCGACCGTATCGCTTAATCTTTTAACACCTGTTGCAGGTACTATTGGTTTAAATACATCAGGACAAATTACCCTTGAAGGTGATTTATCACTTGCTTCAAATGCGACACTTATAACAGGAGGAAAAATCGATGGTCAAGGGTATACAGTTTTTTTAAACGGTGATTTTACTATTCCTGCAGGTCAATCGCTTGAGTGTGCGAGCAATACAGTGATCGATGGCATGGGCCATACGTTAACGCTTGCGCCAGGAAATCCCGGAGGTCAAATTTTTATTAATGGTATCAGTGGAACAACCGTAACATTGCGCAACATGACGTTGATTGGTCTTGACGATTATACTGGTGGGAATAGAAGTATTAAATTTAGTACAGTTGCAAATCAAAAGTTAGTCCTAGAAGATGTTTCTGTTTTTCTTGGTGGGAACTATACCTTTGTTGGTGGCAAGCTTGATATCAAAGGCTTTGTATCTCTTCATGGATGGAATACGTTTGAATACCAGGCAAATCAAGCATGTACAATTTTGCAAAATTCGACATTTTTTATTGATATGCATACGACTTTTAAATACAACACAAGCGATAATAGCAATATACATATTGTTATGATTGATAGAACATCACGACTCTTTTTAAATGGTTGTACACTTGATGTTTCAAGACCAGCAAGTCTTTTTCTGACAAAAGGGCACTTAATTGTAGATCATGATACCGAATTTTTTGGCAATGGGTCTTCGCAAGAAAGTGAAAGCATATCATTTGGAAATGGTCTTGCGAGTCAAGACTTAAATGTTGATATTATGCCAGGAGCAAATATTGATCTTAATGAATCTTTCTTGACCTATAACAATCAAAATTAATTTTGAAATAGGGGAGTATATGAAAATCCAGATATTTAATCGAATTCACATTATAGGACTCTTTTCTGTGTTCTTTATGTGGCACTTTGCGTTTGGAAAAATTAACTTTGGTGCACAAACATCAGAAATAATTATTGGTGATAATTCAGTACTCAAAGTTAAACCATCAAGTATGCAGGTTAATCGAGGGGGCATTAATCGATCATTTACCGGTGGAATTTCAGGAAATGCTATTCAATTTGATCGAGGTATTTTCAAGAGTTTTAACTCTGCGTCAGATATATCTGGCAAGTTTATTGCTTTGGCAAGTGCGCCACTTAACTCAGGAGCTGGAACGTTTGTTTTGGGTGATACGCCAACTGACGAGAATATTAATATTATTATTTCAAATCCAGGTGGATTGCCATTACAACAAACTGTGTTAGTAAAACCCGGTGCAAGTTTTTTGCGTGGCCAACCCCTATTTTTTGGCCCCAATGCAATAACGTTAACAGACGTGAATACATTATTGGCATTTGCTATTCAAAATACGTTAAATACAGCCGTTACCATGAACGGCGGGATTATTTTTCTAGAAGATCATTTACAGCTTGGCGATCAGGGAATATTGTTAGGCGATGGTCTTGTTATTTTTAATAACCGTCGACTATCATTAGGTGGATCAGCATCTGTTTGGAACGGGACTTTGTCGTGGAGCGGCGCTGATATTCTTATGAATAGCCAGACAATTCTTAATGGTGTATGGTTTTTTGTTGGTGATTGCCAGATTAATGGTGGCGGAAACGTTTTAGATATTAGCAATGGCGGTACTATTATTGTTGCTGCTAACTCGCGACTCAGGCTTTCTGGCGTTAAACTTAAAGGGTTAGGAAGTGGATCATTATTTATGGGGGATAATGCCCAAATAAGACTCTCAGGTACTGATATCGAAATGGATACCGATTACACGGTCAATTCTGGTGGCATTTATGTTGATGGTGATTCCAATATTATTACCCAAAATCACCTATTTACAATCGCCGATTCAATGGATTCTCATGGATCATTAACGGTTGATACGGTTGCATTGACGTACGATACGCAGAATTTTTTGGATAATATAAATATTAGACCTGCGCAAATTAACGACCCTGATCATAAATATATCAATATTATTAATAATGGATCTATTCGTCGCATCCGTCAAGAACCGATTTCATTTTTGAGTTATAGTGCGGGTTCTGCAGTGCAACGATACTCAATTATTTCACCACAGCGTATTTTGCAAATTTTCCCTCAAATAGATCTAACAACTAAGCTATTACAGCATACTTTTACCATTGATGGTGCATTTAACTTTTTTGGTTTTACGCCTGCCAATGATCCCATTATGTTTGTTTCAGACCATGTTAACGTAAAATATATAAACGTTTACTTCCGTGATTTTTCACCCATTCATTTGAAGCTTGGCGCACATGCAAAGCTTGTCTTTGGTAACCAGAGCACCGTAGGATTTGCTCGCGATGAAACGCTCAATTATCCACTCGTCTTTGAAGGCACTACATTTCTTCAGGGTGGCGGTTCAATCTTGACATTGGAAGAGTTCGGAGCTTTAGTGTTACAGGGCAAAAATAGCTCATTAACGCTAGAAGATTTTATTATCAAGGGTCTTTCGGGTAATAAGATTCGATGTACTGATCCAACGAGCAAAATTATTTTCAAAAATGTGACGATGTATCAAGATAATGCATTTACTTTTGCCGTGGGTGCTATCGATATATTGAGTGATTTAACACTCATTGGACCATATGAATTTAAGTATACTGCAACAGGCCCATTCAGAATTTTACCTGATGCAACGTTATATTTGGCACGCGGAAAAACTTTCACCTATGCGCCAAAAAATGGTAATCGACATCTCTTACAGATGGTCGATGCATCTTCAACAATCGATATAGATATGATTACCCTTTCTGCGCCAGCTCCAGGGTTACAATTGATTCATGGGCGCTTGATTGAGCATAACGCGAATTTCTTACAAAATGCCGGAGGCACCAGTGCTGCAAATGGTATTGTTTTTGGTGATGGAACCCTTAATAATACCGTGATTATCCAGCAAACTGGAGGCTCTTCGCTTCAAAAACTATCAGGATTTTTTGCAGATGAAACGGTATAAAACAGCTCAATATTTCACGTATCATATATTTTAAAACAAAAACCCCCGAGTAAAATTTTTACTCGGGGGTTTTTGTTTTAAAATATTTTTTTATAACGTTATAAAAAAATTAGCGAATTCTAAAAAGATTTGGGAAAAAGATTTGATTGCGCAATTTTTTGACGAATCTCTGCTGGCATGACAAGTTTGCTTGATTGTTTTGTATCAGCCGAAATAATAAGCGTATTAAGCAACTCGTTGTTCATTTCGATCACTAAAATTGCGCTCACTTGGGTTAGAAATAGATCAATAGTTTTTTTTGCTATCGTCTCAATTTCATAATGATAGACAAATGTACGATTATCACTGTGCATGTTTTTTGACAATAAATCGATGGTCTGATTAATTCTTGTTTCTGCCTCAGGGAGCATGTTTTCTGGGATTTTACTCAAAGAAAACCCTTTTTTTATACAAAGAGTTTCTATATGTTGGGTAACGCTGGTCGCTATATTTTCGCAAGAAATTTTTAACAATTCTTGTTCTTGAGCTTGTATTTCTTGTTCTTGATTATTGCTCATACATATCGTTATAGCACAAGAAAATAGACAGCAAACAAATAATCTGTTCATGACGTCTCCTCAATGTAATTATGTTATTATAATTTTTTCTAAACCAGCTGCACCTTACCAAGTATATTCTTACGAACGCAATAGATCTCTTTTCAAATATTAAAAAATTACGTATTAAAAAATTACGTGTTAATAATAGGCGCCTGTCCTATGGTACATTCTATCGTATCAAGAACCCCTCTAATTGTTTTGATTGTTCTTGTGATTATTGGGATATCTTTATCTAAACAGATCAATTTAACATTAGGACCTGCATCAGTGGTAAAATAGCACGATACTCCTGTCGCACGTAATTGTTTTACAGCATGCATAACATCGTGCGATACAGTCGTCCAGTAATCAAGTTGCGGTTGAGCGTCAAGCATTGTTTGTTGCATGCCTGTCCAGTCAGCTTGGGCAAGTGTGCCAACCAGCTCAAAATCTTTTTTTTCGATAGCTTTAATTATCAAGATTACTCGTTGTTCAGAATGTGAGAGCCAATTTTTATATGATGGGCTTGTATTTGTCGTTATACGCATACCGTTGCGAGAGCTTATTTTTTTTTCATCGTTTTTAACAACAATAACAAGAATACGAAGTTCAGGCCAATGGTTATGGTCAAACAGCTGTTCTGCATAACTGTCGCTTCCGTCTTGCTTTTCTCCCTTGTGCCACACAACAAATCCGCCATATATCGATCGACATGCAGACCCTGAGCCGTAACGGGCAAGCACAGAAAGCTCTTGTTCTGAAAGATTAAGTTTGCACTGTGCGTTTAATGCAAGTGCAAGGGCTGCAAAGCCGCTGGCACTACTTGCAAGTCCAGCTGCTGTAGGAAAATTATTATGTGTCGTGACAGCAAAAAACTGTTTTATACTATAACGTGCTCGAAAAAAATCGATAAAATCGATGATTTTTTTATGTGAACTTTCTGAAATACCCGAAATAAACGAGATTAGATCATGTTTTTCTAGCGTGTTACGTATCGTTGTCGTTGTTGTCAGCCCTGATAGGGCAACACTGAGACTCGTTTTTGTTGGAAGAAATAGCTGTTCGTTGCGCTTGCCCCAATATTTGATTAATGCAACATTAGCGTTAGTTTGTACAGTGACCTGCTGCATTTTGTTATTCTCCTCGTAAAATAGACAATTTTTTGAATAATAATTTTTTGATTTTATACTATCACAGAAATTACATGACATAAAAAAATTACATGAGATACTACGTGAGTTATAAAAAATTAGTTATAAAAAAATAGGTATATATGCAATCACAAACAGATATACACGATATACAAGATATAAAAAATAGTAAAAAACGTAGCCTTACTTCAGTTATTACCGGTGGTGCCCGCGGTATTGGTCATGCTATTGCTACACGTTTACATGAACGAGGTGATAAGGTCTTTGTGTTCGATTGCTTGCCCGACACAGAGCCTGATGTTCAGTCGTTACGTGCGTTGGGAATTACGTATGTGATGGTCGACATAAGCTTGTGTGCTTCTATAAAAATGGGCTTTGAGTCTCTTGGGTCTCTTGATCTTTTGGTCAATAACGCAGGGATTACCAAAGACAATCTTGCTGTCCGTATGTCAGAAACAGACTGGGACGCTGTTCTTGATGTAAATCTCAAGGGCGCATTTTTTTGTGCGCAAGAAGCACTGAAAAAAATGATCAAACAAAATCATGGGTATATTATAAATATCAGTTCGGTCGTAGGTCTTCTGGGTAATCCAGGTCAGGTAAATTACGCAGCAAGTAAAGCAGGGCTTATCGCTATGACCAAAACACTTGCTCAGGAGTACGGTGGGCGTTCGATTTTGGTGAACGCACTTGCCCCTGGGTTTATTCAGACAGCCATGACTGACAAACTTCCTGATGCGCTTAAACAAAAAGCGTTAGATCTTATCCCACTTAAACGCTTTGGAACTCCCGAAGATATTGCCCATTGTGTTGCGTTTCTTTCGTCTGGTCATGCTGATTACATTACTGGTCAGACTATTGAAATTACTGGGGGTATGTAAGATTTTTTGGTACCCAAAAAACAGACTTGCAATGTTGTCTCCGATCAGTATACTGGTGACTTCTTGCCTAATACTCAGGCAATTTCTCTTAGAATAACGTGCTATTAATTACATATATTTGTTATATATAAAGATATAAAGGAGACCTCGTATGGCGTTCTCAAAAGAAGATACCCAACAAAAAGTTATCGCAATTATTTCTGAAAAATTAAGCATGCCCAAAGAAAATATCGCGATTGAAGCAACATTTAAAGATCTCGGTGCAGACTCGCTTGATATCGTTGAAATTATTATGAACTTTGAAGAAACATTTGGCATCGAAATTAAAGACGAAGATGCTGAAAAAATAAAAACCGTTGGTCAAGCGGTTGATCATATTCATTCAGCACGAACAAAATAACGAATCAAGAAATTATATGGTATCAAGAAATCAGGTTGTTATTTCCGGGATTGGGCTTGTTACACCTGTTGGTAACGATACCATAACAACCTGGCAATCACTCATAGCTGGAAAGTCTGGGATTACGAAAAACGACAGATTTTCTGTCGGTGATTACCCATGTACGGTTGCCGGACTTGTGCGTGGCGAACAGGCACTGCTCGATGCCTGTATGTCGCCAAAAAATCAAACAAAAGCTGACAGGTTTACCCATCTAGCCATGATTGCTGGTAACCAAGCAATTATTGACGCAGGCTTGTCTGAAATAATACCTGAGCAACGGGATCGTTTTGGTGCTTATATTGGCATTGGTATTGGGGGCCTTTCAAGCATTGTTGAAGGTGGTTTGCAATTACAAGCGCAGGGCATGAAACGCATATCCCCATTTTTATTACCACGTGTTATTGCTAACCAAGCTGCTGGATGGTTAAGCATGCAGTGGCAACTTCAGGGGCCATTAACAGCGATTGTTAACGCCTGTTCATCAAGTGCTGATGCATTTGGACTAGCGTTTCGTGCAATTCGTGATGGCTATGCTGACTATATGCTCACAGGTGGTACTGAAAGTTGTATAACCCCGATATCTATTGCAGGCTTTGGAAACATGCGAGCACTATCAACATGGTCAGGAGATCCTGCAGGTGCAAGCCGTCCGTTTGAGCTTAATCGCTCGGGGTTTGTTATGGGTGAAGGTGCTGGGATGATGGTTCTTGAACGAAAAGATTTGGCACAAAAACGTGGTGCGCATATATACGCAGAAGTTGCTGGCTATGGTGCAACATCTGACGCGTACCATATTACTGCTATGCACCCAGATGGTCGTGGTGCTGTTAGCGCAATCGAACATGCGTTACGTGATGCACAAATTGATCGTGAAAAAATCGGGTATATTAATGCCCATGGAACGGCAACACCAATGAACGATGCACTTGAGACTATGGTGATTAAAAAAGCTTTTGGTGATCACGTTAAAACACACGATAAAAATCGGGCTGTTATCAGTAGTACAAAATCGATGACCGGTCATATGTTGGGGGCTACTGGTGGTATTGAAGCTGCACTATGCGCGTTAGCGCTTAAGTATCAAATGGTCCCGCCAACAATCAATCTCGACACGCCTGACCCTGCGTGTGATCTTGATTATGTACCCCACGAAGCACGTGCTATAAATCTAGAGTATACGCTTTCGAACTCGTTTGCTTTTGGCGGTGGGAACTCAGCTATTATTTTAAAGCGCGTATAAAAGATAATAAAAATAAAATAATAAAAAAGAAAAAAGAGAGCGTCATATGGACAATCATAAAAAATTTCTTCAAGAAGCTATTAATCTTTCGATTAATAACGTTACATCAGGTAATGGCGGACCTTTTGGCGTTGTGGTTGTGAAAAATAACGAGATTATTGCTCGAGGTGTTAATCAGGTAACTGCACATAACGACCCAACAGCCCACGCTGAAGTTGTTGCCATTCGCAATGCCTGTACAGTACTTAAAAGTTTTCAGTTAACAGATTGTGATTTTTATACATCATGTGAGCCGTGCCCAATGTGCATGGGAGCAGTTTTTTGGTCTCGTCTTCGAGCTGTCTACTTTGGGAACACACGACAAGATGCAGCAAAAATAGGCTTTGATGACTCGTTTATTTATGAGCAACTTGAGCTGAGCCCTGAGAAGCGTTCGATACCAAGTTATCATATTCTGGGTACCAATGCGCGTGATGGATTTGATTTGTGGGCCGAAACTACGACAAAGATCGAGTATTAAAATTCTTTAATAGGCGCTCGTCCTGAGGAACCCACCGTAGCTTCAGCGTAGGCTGGGTGTCTCGAAGGATGCCCTTTGGGCACGCCGACGGTTTCAGAAAAAATATATTTGAGAAACTAAGAAAGGGCAGCGATCGCTGCCCTTTCTTATGTGTGTTATAACAGAGCTGTTCGAAATTGCTTAGCTGTTATAGTCTACGTAACCACCACGACCACCGTAAAGTAGTGCTTTAAGCATTCTTACAGGGAAGAGAGTGTTATCATAAGCTTGGCCAGCTACATATGGGAGATAACCAAATTGGTAACCAACATATGTTGCTACTGCAAGATAACAAACGATTGCTTTTTTGCTTGTAGCAGCATGAGCAACTTTGCCCAAACCTGATTTTTTTGCGTACTCAATTTTTTGGATTGCGTTGGCATTTTTATTAGCGTTGGCATAAGGGCCAAATTTTGTGCCAAGATATCCAATAGTGCCCATCATGCCAAGAACTTTGGCAGACAGAGCAGCAGAAACATCAGTGGTTCCAAGTAGTGCGAATAATGCCAGAGTTACTATCTTTTTCATAGGAATAACCTCTAAATATATATTCTAGAAACATAAGAAAGGGCAGCGATCGCTGCCCTTTCTTATGTGTGTTATAACTGAGCTGTTCGAAATTGCTTAGCTGTTATAGTTTACGTAACCACCACGACCACCGTAAAATAATGCTTTAAGCATTCTTACAGGGAAGAGAGTGTTATCATAATTTTGACCAGCAATATAAGCGGTTACAAGTGCATAACCAGCAAATAATCCTGCTGCAGCATAACAAGCAATTGCTTTTTTGCTTGTAGCAGCATGAGCAACTTTACCTATTTTGCTTTTTGCTGCGTATTCACCAGCTTGTGATGCGTTTTTAACGTGAGCCGAAACAGCAGCTGTACCCATCAATGCGAATAACGCGAGTGCTAATATCTTCTTCATAAGAGTAACCCCCTATACAATAGTTAAATGAAAATACACACCTTTGTGTTTGTTTATTGGCTTATTTAAATTTTTTTCGAAACTTGGGCGCGCCCAAAGGTCGCCTGAAATCATATAAATTTACAGTTTCAAAAAAACTAATAATAATTGGGAACGCTTTTAAAAAAAGCTTTAGATATAACCTCCACAGGTATAACCCCCAACAGCGTTAGAGCTGTATTATCTCTATTCAGAATAAACGAGAATTTAAGAGAGCGCAAATGGGTATGAGGCCCAGGCTTATAGCTCTCTTACATATTTTTGATAAGTATTTGGGTGAATTTGATTAAAAATCTTAACTTTTTTGTTAAAATTGCATACTTTTACCTGTACACGAAATAATATAAAAAAAACAGTAAAAACAGTAAAATTGCTCTTAAAGATCTGAACAAGCACTAATGGTTTGGAAAAAACAGCATGAGTAATAATTATATGAGTATAGAACAAAGTCGAAGCTTAAAACTAAAACAGCTTTTGTACGCCCTTGGATCAGTAATTTTTTTAATTATTGTTCGTTTGTTTTATCTTCAAATAGACCAGGGTGCAGTTTTCTCAAGTCTTGGTGAAGGTAATTGTTTACGTACCGAAATTATTCCGCCATTACGGGGGAACTTGCTCGACTGTAATAATGTCTTGCTCGCTGCAAATCGGCCCGTATTTAATTTGTATTGGCAAGGTGGGTCGACAGGAAAATTTAACGACCAAAGCCTAGAGCTCTTAAAAAAGCTTGAAATAATCCTGAATGTTTCACTCGTGAACGAGACTATGATCAAAGACCTGAAATATGCAGAACGCTATACCAGGCGCGTACTCTTAGAAGAAGATCTAAGCTTTGAACAGCTGTGTAAAATTAGCGAGCAGTGTTCTGATGTCTCGTCACTTGTCGTCGAAAACCATTTTAAACGTATTTACCCACATCAAGCAATTGCAAGTCATGTATTGGGGTTTTTGAGTCGTGTAGAAAAAATTGGTCGCGCTGGCCTTGAAAGTGCCGTCCAAGCAGAACTACAAGGTCAAACAGGGTATGTTGTCCAAAAAATTAATGCCACAGGAAAGATGCTTGAAGAGAAAATCAGTAAAGAAGCTATTGCGGGGTCAAATATTACGTTAACGCTAGATTTACGGTTGCAGGCACTTGCTGAGTCGTTATTTGAAAAAGATCAATCGGGCGTTTGTATCGTTATGGACCCAGAAACAGGGGCAATTAAGACGCTTGTTTCCTATCCAAACTTTGACCCGAATATTTTTTTAGAGCCGATCTCTGAAGAAGCATGGAAAAGCAAAATGGTGGTTAATAACCCACTACTTAACCGAGCAACGTGCGCTTTGTATCCGCCAGCATCGATTTTTAAACTCATAACGTTTACTGCAGGGCTTGAAGAAAAGTTAATCGATCATGATACACTTATTCGTTGTGATGGGCATATTACTTTTTGTGGCAGAAAATATCATTGTATGCGTCGCACCGGTCACGGAGACTTATTCCCAACAGGGGCGCTTGCAGCATCATGTAATATTCCGTGTTTTAATATTGGTAAACGCATAAAAATCGACAAACTAGCTGAGTATGCCTATCGGTTTGGCCTGGGGCAAAAAACAAACTTTTTATTACCAGAACATTCAGGACTGGTGCCAACAACAGCTTGGAAGCTTTCTGCACGGGGTGAGCGTTGGTGGACCGGTGATACTCTGTCGACATGTATCGGCCAAGGGCCATTACTCGTAACGCCATTACAAATTGTGCGCATGATCTCGTCTATTGAATCGGGCTATCTGGTTAAGCCAAGAATTTTAGAGCACGAAACCATTGAGCGCGAAAAACTTGATATATCAAAAGAGACACTACGATTTTTGCGTAACTCTATGAAAGAAGCGGTAAATTCTGGGACCGTTATGTTATTAAGCTTTATTCGTGGCTTTGAAGTGTGTGCTAAAACGGGTACTGCACAGACCTGTAGTCTTAGTCTAGATAAAGAAAAGTTACAGCGAAAACATTTAGAGCACGCATGGCTTTCGGGCTGGTTTTCATACAAGGGCAGCAAGCCATTGGCAATCATGATTGTTGTTGAAAACGTGGGTTCGTCATCAATTGCTTTACGATTTGCTGATAGGTTTTTACGGGGCTATCGAGCGCTACAAGAAGCTGATAAACAGGTGCTGGCGAGCACAGAAATTAAGTCGTAGAGCTAACTCGATTTTTCTATGCTATACTAGCGTGTGGTTCGAAAAAAGAAATTTTAGGAAGGCGACCCATTCGAGACACTCGTCCATTTTATGGACTCGTTCCTCAGGGCGAGCGCCTTCTTTAGATGCCATATGTTTTTATGTATCGCTTATCAACGAGCAGCTGGTAAAGGCGCTTGCCCTGAGGAGCGTAGCGTCTCGAAGGGTGCGCCGGTATTAAAGTTTATAATTTAAATTATCAAAAAGTTATATATGAATAAAATCAAAGCAGCGTTTTTTGATCGTGATGGGACCTTAATTCGTGACGCATGTTATTTATCACGTCTTGACCAGATAGAAGTGTTACCAAAAATTATAGATATCTGTCATATCCTGCGAGATCACGGGTATAAATTTTTTGTTATTACGAATCAGTCAGGTATTGCGCGAGGCTTTTTTGATGAGGCGTTTGTCGAGCGTACGCATGATCGATTACAAGAAATTTTCTTAGAGCATAATATTATTTTTGAAAAATTTTACTATTGCCCGCACCATCCAACACATGCTGTTCATGATCGTTACAAACAAGCGTGTATGTGTCGTAAGCCAAACCCTGGCATGCTGTTAAACGCAGCACAAGAATTTAATATCGACCTCACACAATCTATCATGATCGGTGATTCAGTAAGTGACATTCAAGCTGGTATTGCAGCGGGGTGCCAAGCGTTTGATGTTCAAGATTTATTCGAAGAATCAGAAAAATCATATGAGCTTTTTATTAAGAAAATAAAATAAAAAATAAAAAATAAAAAATAAAAATAAAAGAAGAAGGGTTGTATATGGAAAAAAGAAGACAAGCTGTGGGTTTTGAGCTCGATCAAAACGCTGCAAACGTAAAAGATGTGTTTACCGGGAATATATTACTTTTTTATGCATTTGACGTTGGTGACGATATCGATCTTGAGTATATCCAACAAAAGGGGTTGGTTGATACCTGCGCGGTCCCGTTATCTGCATATTTTAAGAACTATCACTTACCATTGTCGTTTTTAATGACCGAAGAAGGGGTTGATGGTAAAACAATCCCCGATTCTCGTTGTATCTCGAGTAAAATTTATCACTTTGGGGTATTTTCTTTTTGTTATAGAATCCCATTTCAAGATACATTTGAAGATCTCAAGTTAAAAATTATTGATATCAAAAAAAGCTTTGATGAAAAAAGCGAAATCGATGCTAAGCGTGTTTTTAAAAAAGTATTAACGGCAATAAAAAAACCGAATTTTTATAATCTTAAAAATTCGTACTTTGCTGTCCAAGTGTATCCGTTAAAGAGTAAGCCAACACCTGACGAATTTAAAGAACGTTACGGGAGTAAGATAGCCTCGTTATTAAAGCTTGAAGTCTATGCTCTATCAGACTATCAAACTGACGAAATTTTGGCGTCGACCATTGGCTATTACGGTCAAGATCTTATGATTATCGACAGTGAAGCAACGTTTGTGTATGACGATGAATATTTTGAGCAGCTTGAATTCTTTGAGTCAGCAAATATTCAAAAGCTTGAGTTACAATATTTTGATAGAGTTCTTGATCAAAAATTAAATTACTTTTATTCACAATGGACCTATAAAGTGCCATTTACGGCATATATCCCGTTAATTGGCGAACGCATGGACCTGCCGGTATCCCGTCTTGCAAAAATGCGCGTTGATATTTCAGTAATTACCGAACGGTTAGAAAACAGTATTAAGCTTGCGGGCGAAGCCTATTACTCAAAATTATATTCTGTTCTTGTTAAAAAGATGGAAATTAAAGAGTGGCGTGATTCGATTCATAGAAAATTAGATATCTTTCGTGACTTATATTCTGTCTATCAAGATCGTTTAGACACGATTCATGAAGAAGTTTTAACGCTCGTGATTATTTTACTCATAGCATTTGAGGCGTTTATTGCATTTATGCGATAAATAAATAAATGAGAGAGGGAGAGTTTTGTATGGTGTATAACAGCTACTATGGTGCTTGGCGGCGTTGGGTTGGTATTTTATATTGGATCATGTTTTTTTTGCCCACAATCGTTGTGTACCCAAAAGAAGCGGTTATACAGCTCAAACAGGGGAACTTAGCGCTACCAGGCTCGCAACAACCAAACCCAATTATTGCTTTTGGACAAAATATTGTCGATAAACATGACCGGCAAATTTTTGCTGATTTTGCTTTGGTCAAAGGGGCTGGAAAAAGTTTTACGATAGCTATGCCAGCTTTTTTGTATGGGATAAGTGATACCGTATCTATTTTATGTAGTTTACCCATAGCATCACAAAAACTTAAGCAGGATCATGCTTCAGGTGTTGGTGATTTTTTTGTGCAAGGTGAGTATGAATTTTATGCCAAGCTCAAAGAATCATTAACTGACCAGGCAACGGTGGTTGGAACGCTTATACTCCCAACTGGGTCGGGGTCAAAAAATCCGAATACAGGGCTAGGATCGCCCGGTTTTTTTCTTGGGGCAACGTTAAGCCGTACGACAATCGACTGGTATTTTTTTGCATCACCTGGTGTTGTTATAACGACAACCAATAACGAAAGAAAATATGGTAATCAATATTTGCTCCAGTGTGGTATTGGGAGAAATATTCCAAGTCCATCAGGGACCATTATTGCTGGAATGGTTGAGTTGTGTGGACTGTTTGTGCAACCGAATACGACTTATGGGATTATTAATACAGATGATAGTGCAATTAACGCCGGTGTTTATTGCACCCCATCGTTGTGGTTTTCTTCAGAAAAATTTATTGTGCAAGCTGGAATAGGGTTTCCATTATTTCAGGAAACATCGGATGGGCAAGTTCCAAATGATTATAGTGTAGCAGTTAATTGTGGAGTAAAATTTTAAAACAATTATATTTTTAGAGAACATATTGCTGTGAGCACAAAAAAAGATCAGATTTTTCTAGTACTAGAAAAATCTGATCTTTTTTTGTGTATTTCTAAAAAATGTTATAAGGCTTTTTTAGCATGAGCAGTTTTAGCCGGAGTTTTGGCAGGAGCTTTTGGTGCCGGAGTGCTCGCTATTGCAGCCAGAAGATCAGTCTTTAATTTTGAGTCTTTTGCATCTCCAACAGCTTTGCTTATTGCTGCGAGTTGGGTCCCTTTGTAACTTCCTGCTTTAATATATATTGCTAAAACTCTGCCACATTCCTCAGGAATTACTTTAGCTGGTCCTAGATCTCCATAGGCAGCAAGTATATTTGTAAGATGTGTTGTGAGTAATCCCTCGTCTTGGCCTCCGGAGAGAAAGAAAATATAGGCTTTTGATAATTTAAGCCATGCTGTTACGCATTTTCTTGATTCAAATTTTGTTTTATTTACGAGAAGCCTTTTTGTCAGCTCAGCCTTACTTACAGCTTTGATTTCACTGTTGCTAGGATCAGCCTTCGTGTCAATAATAAGCTCAGGATGCAATGTAACATATTCTATAAATGCCATACCAAGGGTAAGCATCTGTGAAATGTTTTGTTTTAGTTTAATATCAAATTCGTTTTCCCATGCCAGCATATCGGCAAGAAGTGTTGCTATTGATGTAACAAGCGTTTCGTAAGCATTAGGAAGAGAGCAATCTACCCATGCTTGGTGTTCAAGAATGAATGATCGGATATAGCTGCGATCATTTTTTTGATACGGGAACAGTTCTATTGCCGCTGCTTCTACAGTTTCAAATATTGAAACGGTGGTTCCTCGTGTTCTTTCGAGTTGAATAAGTTTATTGAAGCTTGCAATAATCGTTCCGTGATGTAGGCTGGCACCTTTAGGTACCATGGTCCCATTATTAATAAGAACAGTTATTTTCTTGTCTTCAATTGCTTTAGGCTCTTCTTTTTTAGGTTCGTCTTTTTTAGGACCTTCTTTTTTTGGCTCTGGTTCTATAAGAGAACGTCTTACCTCTTCGTGTTTAATCAGATTACCGATTCTTTTAGCTATGATAACTCCTAAGAGCTGATATTTAAGCTCAAGGCCAAGTACTGAAAAACCTTGCGTACTAGCTTCTTTATAGCCTAATGAGTAACCTGGTAGAATATCAATTGAGAATTTTTTTCCAAGAATTTCTTGTGATGGGGTATACCACATGCAGCGGTCTAGAATTGTTGCTGCATCAATATCATCAGTATTGATTATATTATTGATAAGTTTGTAGGCACAGCATTTTGAAAGGTATGCATATCTAAGTCCTGGCGGATACTGACCCATATAACAGAAGAGCGCTCCAACAGCCCATGTTAAAAAATTGGGATGGGAATAACTGTTTTCGAGAAAGAAATACATTGCTGTAAGCCCTTGGGTTCTCCATTCCATAAATGGGAGGGTATCGTCTAGGATTGTTCCAGGAGAAAAGGCGCCCTCAAGAACTGTTTGTTTAAGAAATTCTGTTATTTTGGCTAACTGTTCCCAATTTCCAGATGCAAATTTTGCAACATTGTTATCATGCAATAGAATGTTTATGTTAGCCTTTGTATAGGTTGCAGGAATAGGCTGGGAAGGAACTTTTGCCTCTTCTTCTTTAGGTTTCCCTTGGCCCAAATTTTGTAGGCTATAGGGAGCCCATCCTGTATCATTTGTATAAAATGTCTTGATAGAAGCTATATGGTCAGAGCATATCTTTTTTAGTGCTTCTAATTGTTCTCTAGAGTATTGTTGGATATTTGTTTTTAGGACAGTTTCCCATGCAATCGCTTTGTTATAGCATGTGTTGATATTGTCAGAAAGCGGATTAAGTGAAGGGTCGAAGGGCTGAGTTCCCGCTGTTTTGAGTGACGCTATGGTACCGAGTACATCTTCGTTTTGAAGAAGTGCTAATAGCTCTTTTGCATCCGGCATTTTTGTTTCAGGGCTCGGAGTCACGGGTATTTTTACTGGAGGTGTTACTGGTGGAGTATCGGGTGTTTTCACTGGGGGTGTGTCGGTTTTTTTTGCAGGCGGTGTGTCGGGTCCTTTTTTTATAGTCAGATTGAGCGAGCTCGTTTTTGTGATATCATATTCTGCAAGAGTCTTTGTATCTTCAAGCGTCTTTATAGCAAGTTTAAGTATTTGATCTGCTACAGCAATTTGTTTTTGATCAAATATCTTTTGTTTAATCTCAGCAATTGTATTACTTGAAAGCACACTAAGTTTAATTATTGTGCCACCGGGTATATTTACAGAAATTTGATATTTTTTTTCTTCGATGATTGGAGCAGCGGGTGTTGGGTTATTGAGATTGTTTAAAAGGCTAATAAGTTGAACATATTGACCATGAAGAGTTTGCATGCTTTCTAGTAATTCGGGGACTCCAGCATAAACAGTTGTACTGAGATAACCTGAAAATAGAGAGAAAATTGCGCACAGCGTTGTTTTTTTTATAAAAGTCATTGGATATCACCTTTTTAGTAAATCATAGTACAAGTACAACCCTACACTCATTATTTTATAAGTGGTACCAAAGAGAGGAGCAAAAAAACAAGTACTTAGTATTTTCCCTATAGATTGCTTATAGAGAATGAGTGGTTGGTTATATAGTTTATAATGATTGGGTGATTGGATATATTATGAGGCAGCAAAGCCATTTAATAAACGAGTTTTTCTAACGATAGCTTCAAAAATACCATCATGGGCTGTAACAAGTGCGTTATGTGCTTCATTGCAAATGTTCGTAAATTCATCTGCTGTATAACTAAATTTTAACGTACTTGCTGTTGCGCTTGATCTAAAATAAATTACGGTTGGTATTGTAGGATCTTGATCTTCAAAAGCAAAAACAGTATCAGTCAGTTTTATGGGATTTGATAATTGAGGAAAAGCGATCCCGTGACGTTGTGCATGCTTTTTGGCTTTTTTTAAATTCATAAAATTATTTTGAGATGCTGTGTTTTTATACGATGCATCGCAAACAATAATAATATCGATAGCACGTTGCTTTTTGAATAATGGTGGCGTTGGTATATTAAAGTCTATACCTGCGTCAGCGACAACAATGTGCGAATCACTAACGGGGTTATTATCGGTTTCAAGTAAGAAGTTATTAAACTGAGAATAGGACTCAACTGGATTAGGAAGCAGTTGTATGCCCACGCCCCAATATTTTTCAAATTGAGTAGGTTTTTTTGCGTGAGCTAATTGCTCTTGAGTTGGGAGCTTTTGAGGTTCTTGTTGTGTCAGTTTTGATGGTTCTTGTGATAGTAATTTGGGCAAAAACTTAGTTTTAAGCGCTGTTGTAAACTCAGTACTATTCAAACAGTAGGCACTTCCAAAAATCCCCATAAACGATGATAGCGAGAGCTCTGGCAAAATTTTAGTACATGAGCCGCGAGCAAATGTACTCCCAAAAGAGCTGGTAGGGATATATCCTATTTGGTCAGCGCCCAGCATAAACGGGTTTACTTCGAGCCATTGGTAGGGCGATCTGTTTTTGATAATTGCGGTAAATAACGGGAACGGCATGTTTTGCCCCGATGATACAAGATGATCTCTAATATCTTTAAATGACGCCTGTTCGTGAACGGTGTCGCCTACAAGATAGTTATAAACAATGCGCCCCCAGCCATCAGAAATTGTTGCCTGTCGTTTTGTTTTCTTTATGTTTTGTATTTCAGTGTAAAAAACCTGAGGATCTCGTTTAAACTTTTTTTCTAGTCTGGGCTGTAAAAAAGTTTTATAGTCCTGCAAGCTCATATTGTGCGAAATATTTTTTAACAAAAATGAAATATAGAACCAAGAAGAGCCTGATAAACATGAAACATAGCTTGTGCAATCTAACAAACCAATAGTTTGCGCCCCGTGCATAAAACCGAGCGATGTTATCAAAGCGCGATTCCCGCCACCGCTTAAACAAAACGCAATTCGTGGAAGCTTATGACGCTTTGCATCAAAGCCATTTGGATTATGAGAAAAAAGATCTTTTGTATGTGCTAGAAGCTTTGCTTGAGTAATTGCTTCACGCTTGTGCATGAATACCTGTTCTTCGCTGGCAAGATTACAGGTTGTGTCGAGTTGTGCTTGTGCAAGCAAAAAAATAAAAACAAAGTTTAAAAAAAATATATTTTTAACGTATCTCGTACTAAAGCTCATGAAACCTACTTTAAACCTATTTTTTTAGCTGAAAAAACAGAACTGGTCAGAGGTTTAGTCTATGTATAAGAACAAATAAAAGCAATCGCTTAATCATCACAGAGTTATCACGAGTTATTATTTGTTATTTATTATTTGAAATTATGTTTTTGCGGCCAAAGGAGAGAGCCGCTCACCAGTCTCGACCTGTCCTTCCTCTTTGGTAATTATTCATGCTTTAATTCACGGTAATGTAACCCATATAAGTAACGTAGAAATAAGCAAAAGTGGTGCCACAATAATGAGAAATCCTAATTGAGAGCTCTTGTAGTTTTTTGCTCTAATTAATTGAGAGCGAATTTTTTTATAATCAATGGATGCAAGAATAATGAGCGCACAACCCCATAAAATAAGTGTTTCTCCTGCAATATGAGCAATTATTCTATGAATTTCGTTTTTAAAAATAATCAATCTCAAGATTGCAAGCCCTCCGGCCATGGCTGCAAGAGCTGTTCTAAGCCACGCAGAAAAAGTACGTTCTGCGGCTAATAACGTCCGTTCTTCTGCCAATATATCATTGATGGTTTCTTGATTCTTCATAACTCTCCGTTCTCCTCTTAATTTTTTTTACTTAATAATGTAATTAATGCTCCCGACAAAATAGTAATAACACCGAAGATTTGGACGATATTTACGGTTTCATGTAAAAGCAAAATACCAAAAAATACAACAAAGACCGGTTCTAGAACAGAGAGTATCGATGCTTTTTCTTCGCTAATATTTTTTAAACTTTCGAGTAATAAGAGCATCGGTATTGTCGTGCAAATAATGGCCATGCCAAAAATATTTACCCAGACTGTATATGCCTGCCCTTCGTAGTCACCTGGACGAAGTAGGGTTGCAGGAATAATAAAGCTATGGTCGAGCTGTGCAAGAATAAAACAGCTTAGCATACAGCCAAGCGAGACCATGAGGGTTGAAACCAAGGGCGAAACGTCAGCTCTTTTGCTTAAAAGAATATAACCGGCATAAAAAAAAGCTGACAAAATTCCAGCTCCAATGCCCATAATGTCATACGTAAGGGTGCTCAGGTCGATTAACAGTATCATGCCAACCGTTATTAACGCTAACGCGATATAATATGTTTTCGGGATACGCTTTTTATAAAAGAACCAATTAAAAAGCATGATGATCGCTGGGTAGGTAAAAAATATTACCATCGCAAGGCCTGTGCCGATATAGTTGCTGGAAATAAAATAGATTATCGATGTTCCCGTATAAAATGCTGCGCCACAGAATAATGCTTTAAGAATTTCAACAGGTTTTTCTGTAATAGATTTGCGCATACAGATAAGAACTATCCCAACCAAAATACTTGAGATTAAAAAGCGCCAGAACAGCATGGTACAAAGTGATAGGTTTGCATCCATAATGCTGACGCCAAAATAGCCAACCAGGCCATAGCAGAGCCCAGAAAGTATCGCGTAGAGCGAGCCCTTGTTTTGATTGTTTTTCATATACTCTTTTATTTTTTATTTGATTAACCAAAAAATTTAAAATATTAACGTAAAGTTTACAGCTCATGTCTATTGTCTGTAAACGTTTTTATATAATTTATTGTACGTAAAAATCTGAGGGCGCAAGCCCTATATGTTTTGCATGTTCAAACTGCTTGTCTATTGCTCGGTTTAGTTTATGGTCAATAGTAGAAACTTTGCGAAAACGCATAGGCCCAATATTTTGTGTGGGTATTTTTTTAATAGATCTCATGCTTCTTGGTAACGGGTACATGAATTTGTTTTGATTATGCTCGAGATCGCTGGGCTGGCGTTGTGTACTGTTAAATTTTTTGAGTTTATTATTTTTGAGATTATTATATAAGAAATATACGATAATAAGCATCGTTGCGATACCTGCTAAAATTTCACATGTTGCGATAAAATTTTTTCGGGCATAAAATTTTTTAGACTCATGATTATTATTCATAATAATATGTATGAGATTATCGATAGTATCTTGTGCGAGCTTTTGATGATTACTACTTTCGTGGCTAATTTTGCTCATATTGAGCTGTTTCATAACAGCTTCGATTGAATGTCCTGAAGCGAGCTGGTCAAGAATATAGTCTTCAAACATATTTTCTTTGCAAGCTCCATTCGTATCAGCCAATAACACCGTACAAGATATCAGATAAAAAAATAAAAATTTTAGTTTCATGATACCAGCATGTTTTTAGCCCCTAACGAACCGCCAATCGACTGGCCCATTGATCGCGCTCTTTTTGCCACAATTCAGCCTCTTGAAGGCCATGTTGTGTTTCTATAAGTACTTTGAGCGCAAGTTCATGCGTAAGTTGTTGCGGTACTCTTCGTCGTGCAGCAACAATCATCTCTTCTGCAAGAAATTTAAGCGCTCGTGGTGAAATGCCGCCAAGATTGTTAGTGTATGTTGGCAAACTCTGTAAAACTTCTGGGTGCAGGCTAACAAGAGCATCAGGGTTTTCTTGGGCAAATTTGTTTAAATACAAAGCAAGAATTTTTTCTCGTTCAGAGCTTTCAGGTAGCGGCAATTCAATATTTATGCCCATGCGATTGATCACTGCATCGTCAAGTTTGAACGGATGATTGGTTGCTAAAATAAACATGATATTTTTTTGAGATCTCTCGGGAACCAGTGCCAAAAACGTATTAATAAAATCTTGAGTTGCTTGTGATGTTGTCTGTAATTTTTTGTTAGCAAACAACGACTCAGCTTCATCAATAAAAATAATAAGCCCTTTATTGCTCTTTTTTGCCCAGTTTAAGAGCTTGCGAAGCTCCTTATTTGCATCGTTAAGATTGGTAATTTTGGCAAACTCTGAACCGGATGTTAAGGCATAGTCTAGTCCTGAATAATAGGCCAAAGCTCTTACTAAAGAGGTTTTTCCTGTGCCTGGAGCGCCATAACAAAGAACATTGGGAAGATTTTCGTTATACATTTGCGCAGACTCTATACGTAATGCCAAATCGAAAAGCTGTTTTTTTAATGTAGGAGCAAAGATTAAATCATCGATATGAACACTTTGATCTGTTTCTAATAGCCCAAACCAGTTGTCTTGTGATGTTTCGCTAATAACATGGGGGCGAGCGACATAGTTCATGAGTGCTGACATGCCGTATTTAATGGTATAGATCGACAGTGCAATCCCGGTTATTGCAAGCACAATATTGATTAACGGCTTTGAATCGGTCATGATCTCTTTAATTTTATCCCATTTGCTTTCTTCTGCCTCAACAGATGCTTGAGCCCGAATTTTTTCTGCCTGTTCGTAAATGCCGAGTTTGCTTTTTTCTTTAATTTTGACACGCTCAAGCTCAATTTTGTCTTTCAAATTGCGTACGAGCTGTTTTTTTCTTGCTTTTGCTTTAACCCGCTCAGCTTTTTCAATTTCTTCTGAAATTGCTTCTGTACGATCAGACAGGTCGTTTAGTAGATCTATTGCTTCGTTTGATCTATCAAACGCTCTTGTCGATACTTCATTGGCGTGATGTGATAGCGTTGCAGCGCCGTTGGCCCGTTGGGTATTGCGATTAATTGTTTTATTAAAGCGTCGTAACCTATCTTGCATGGGGCGTAATGTTTTAGCGACCAAATCATCATCTTCTATATCGTTCAAATCGCCTCGTGCAAAGACCGATCGAACACTAAAGTTCATGATTATAATGGCTAAAAGCGTAAAAGCTACGCGTTGTAGAGTTCTTGACGTGATACCATGAGGCTTCTTCATAAGACTACCTTTTGTAATAAATGTATAGTTTTAAAGAGGCGCTCGCCCTGAGGAGGCCGTAGGCCGTCTCGAAGGGTCGCCGCTTTAAGTGAATAAATTTTTATTGTAATTAAAATCGTCTAAATTAAAAATACTATGTAATTGGGACATAATGCAACAATTAACTGATAGAATATAAATTTATGAAAATTTAGCAATAAAACTTATCAAAAGAATAAGGGGCTCATACTGTTCATGAGCCCCTTATTCTTTTGTATTAAACTATAGATTTGTTGTACACAAAGGCGCTCCGCCGACGCTCTTTGTAGCTATGGCGGACAAGTCGTCCTGCCTGCCCATCGTAGCAACCTGGGCGTAGTTGGGAGGAGTGAAGCTCCTTGAGAGCGAACGTCTCGAAGTATAGGAGCGCTACAGATCTCGCGTTATTTCGGTATCCACCCGCGTTTTTGTGCGTACGCTATTTGCCGAGCGCATGCTCTGTCCAGTTTATCATCAAATGGGACTGGAATATCGTCGTCATACAATAAGCGTCTCAGCTTTTTTACTAACGGCTTTTTGTTTGACTGAGAAGTTTTTTTAGTCGTTCGTATAACGTGATTATGAGCTTCGCCCATACCTCCAGCTCTCCCAGACCCACCAGATCTCTGGCCCTGACCAGTATCAGGTAAACCATGTGAATAATAGTGTACTAAGCCATAGAGAACAAGCGCCGTTGTCACACAACTTGCAAAAATCTTGAGTTTCCCCATAAAATTTTTGCGTGCATAGTACTCTTCACTTTCTTTGTTCTGAACAACAATATTCATCACGTCATGGGGTTGATACTGTTTTTGTAAAAGATAATCAATGTCAGTTACAAGCTTTTGATGATCGAGCGAATGCTCTTTGCCATAATTTAAGAATTTTACAATGTCATGGGGTGAATGGCCAGTACTCAGAAGACTACAAATTTTTGCAGTAAAAGCTCTATCTTCGCTTGTCAGTGTTATTGCCTGCGCATCGTCAGGACTATTTTCTGCCCATAATAGTGTATTGTTACTCAAAAAAACAACCGGCAATATCACGATATTTAATAAGAAAAAACATTTTAGCTTCATTACAAGTAACCTACTATGCTTATCTACTATGTATTTAAGAGAAAAATTTTCAAAAAACTGGCATAGCGTACCATGAGTTTTTTATTTTTAAAATAACTTTAGTAATATTTTATCTTGAGAAAGAGCATAAACTATGAAAATTCGATCGATAACTATTTTTTACATAGTCTCTATCTTTTATATCGTTAACTGCTGTGGGTATAAAGACCAAGAGCTCAAAAATTGTTTACAAGAACAATGGGGCGTAGATAGTCGTACAGCTGATTATATTTACGCTAAAATGGGACCGATTTTAAACAACATGCTATATCATGCTGTTATCGATGACTTTATAACCAAATCTGGATGTATAACCCAATCGATTAATTATACGTGTTCTAAAGAAATCGCGCCCGTACACCCTCAAGACGGGTTACTACAAGCGCCAAAGCAACATATTATTGTCTTTGAAAACCCCTGGGTACGTATCTTATGGGGATCAACCGAACCAGGAGAGCATGAAAACTTTCATGTTCATGCTTGGAAGAGTTTGATGCTTGTTATCAAAGCAACGACATTTAAAATTACCCATGCTCATGGCGGCGTTGAAGTAGGGGATTGGCCAATAGGGGTGTATGAGCTTCCTGAAATGGAACATTATGCGTGTACCAATATTGGTTCTACAGCAGATAAATGCCTGCGCTTTGAAATTAAAACATGAAAAAATTAATTATTGGAGACATGAGATGATAGATATTCGCGCGCTACTTTTTATTATAATCTTATTGGTGGGGCATATACCATCGTTAGTTTGCTCCCAAAGAAAACCAGTAAAGAAGAGTTTTTTAAAGAAGCGGCCCTTTGATTGGGCACATGTTATTGATTTTCCCAAAGTTACCAAAAATAAATCCCCAGGCAATCAAGTTTTACATTTTTATACAACAAACAAATCGGTCTGGCTTCATAAAAGCACCAAAGATTATATCCAGACGCATCTTGCGCATGCAAAAGTATGCGACACCGATGCAGAAAATTTAAAATATGCCATCGAATCAGTTCAAGACAGTACAGGAGCATTTTTAGAGTTTGGCGTATGCACGGGAAGATCGATCAACTTTATTGCAGCGCTTTGTCCTAAAACTACTATTTATGGCTTCGATTCATTTGAGGGGCTTCCTGAAAACTGGGGAGCTGCATGCCCTCAAGGCACCTGTGGCCTGAAAAATCCCAATCAATTGCCGCCAGTGCTTGCCAATGTTCGGCTTCATGTAGGTCTTTTTGACAAAGCAGTCCCAATGTTTTTAAAAAATATTTTAAAAGATACCCAGATTGCATTTATGCATGTTGATTGTGATCTGTATAGCTCGACAAAATCTATTTTTGATATTCTCAAGAATAATATTAGATCAGGTACGGTTATTGTTTTTGATGAGTATTTTAACTTTGATAACTGGCAGCGTTATGAATTTAAAGCTTTTCAGGAGTTTATTGCAAGCTCGAGTCGTGGTTATGAATATCTTTCGTTTAATCAATTTCATAATCAAGTAACGGTACGAATTGTCTAATTCGCGCTATCGACAACTCGTATACCAAGCACTTTTTTGCACATCATATAACAAGATCTGAGCTTGTTTAGTAACCGTTAAGCTTGAATGCTACCTGAGTTACTACCAAAAACTTCTTTGCATTTAAGGATAAAGTTGGCAAGAACGACGAGTCCACCAAGAGTTCCATGTAATAAGTACTTTGCGTTTTTTCCATCGCTATCTTTGTGCAATAACGTAATAATCAGGTAACCTAGCAAAACGCCTTCTTGCTGGTGAATTTCAACAGTATTAATATCTGCCCACGTAATCTCTCCGGCATTCTTATCCCATATACCGCTCTTACTAATTATTCTAAAGGGCTTGTCTGTAGGCACTTGTGCCGAGTTGGTCATCGCACACAAAAAGGTTGATGTCCCGCCACATAGAGCGCCAAATGCGCCGATAGTTGCCGAGATGAGACACAAGTTTCGTGATTTTTCCGTTTTCAATGTAAAAATTCCGGCCAATCCAGCAAGCATTGTTGTGAGGCTTGCAATGGTGATGCCAGCCGAGACCTTAAGCTTAAAAACGCCATCTTTGTGTGCTTTATCATAATCAAAGTAAAAGCAAAGGTTATCATCTTCTTGTTTAACATTGACGTATGCGGATTCGTCAAAGCATGTTGTACTCAATATTGACATATCTTGTATTGGAAAGCATGTTGACTTTACTACGCCATGATCTTGAGAAGCTGCGCTGAGCGTCGCTGATCGGCTAGAAGCTGTGAAGAGGGAAAAAATACATCCTAAAATAATCGCATGTGTTTTGCGCAACATAATCAAGTCTTTCGTGGTATTGTTTTTGGAGTTGATAAGCTTATTGTTGTGGGAATTATATCAGGCCATTATAGATGATTATACCAAACGATGCAAAGGGGGAAGTTACTATGAATAAAAAAATAAAATCAACCGTGGATACATTGCTTGAGTCTATGAGTTCAAAAGAACGCCAAGAATTTAACGAAGAGCTCAAAGATTTTGCATTGTCTGAATTGATTCTAGCTTTAATGGAGCGGGATGAAATATCAGTACGAAAATTAGCAAAAATGGCCGGGATATCCCCAACGATTGTGAAAAATTAATGGTCGAAGTTAACAGTAATAAAAAAGCCCAGCTTTTTGTTAAAAGAAGCTGGGCTTTTTTATTTTGTAATCTAAGAGTGTAGCCTAGCCGGTAAGTTCAGGAACTTTGAAATAGAGTTTACCGCTACTTTGTACGGTCTGCAAACGGTTTATGAACAGCTTAAAATAGTTATGAATTTATGATACGTGCTCTCTTTTAAGACTTTTTGCCAAAGCCTCAAATTTTTTGACGTGTTCTTCGATTGCATGAGCTGTTTTATTTTCTTGAAATTTCAAAACAAGCTCTGGTGTTTTATAAGGAGTTTTGAGCTGTTCAAAGAAGTTGTCTTTTTCCCATTCAGCATGGTAAAGATGTGTTTTTTTATAGATCACATCCATTGAAATTAACCCTGCATAAGGCTTTGATGCTCTTGGTAATGCAAAAACATGCACTATAACTTTTGTTAGCGCATTATCGTCATTAAGCTTTGTTCCATCATAGTCCCAAGCAAGAAGCTCATTGATTAAAAATATTCTATTGTGTAAAGGGTTATAACTCACCAAATTTGATATAAATTTCCATAAATAGTTCTCGCAAATAATTTTTTCAAAAAACTGAACTGTTTGGTGTTCAAATGAAACACCTAAAAAGTCTTGGTTTGCAAGCTCTGGTTCGACTCCCGATATAATTAATGTCTCTTCTCCAAGTTCTAGCGGGACATTGACATACGATGGGTAAACAAGACATGCTTTTTGCTTTCTAACATCAATTGTTTTCGATTCACATTCTTGTAGGTCTTGCTCTGTTATTATTTTGACTAAACTATCAAAGGGGATAGGTTTGAAATTTGTACTGTTTGGTACCCGAACAAACGGCTGATTATTTGATGGAACAGTATTTCTCGTGGTTATATTAGATATAATTACGCGCATTGCCAAATCAAAATGGTTATGATTATGATTGTTTTCGCAAGTACTAAAATACTCTCTCAAACGTATAAAAAACTTTTTGTAGTCTTCGCGAAAATTTATACAAACTTGTTGATTATGAATAAATAGATTACCACTCTTTAATCCACTAATTCCGACGGTTAACTCACTGCTACCTTCTGTTCCTACCATAAAATTGATTGATAGATCGTTAAAAAATTTGTTCACCAAAGTTCTATTACGACCTCCTGCAAAACAAGAAGCATAATATAAAAATGATGTTTTAATTTTGTTATTAAAAAATTGCATAAGCTGTACAAAATCGTCAAACGGCATACCGGCTATTGTGCAAGAACTTGCGACAAAGAACGATTTATTTACTATTGTTTGAATACGAGCTGCGCTTCCATGTCCAGTCAGATAAATATTCCAAGCAGGTGCTTCTGTTGCACTACTGGTATTCTTGATAAAGAATGATTTAATAGCATCAACAATGTTGTTCAAGACAGAAATTTTTCTATGTAGCAGTATATCGGCAAGGCCCGTTTGTGTTATGTTGCTGACGCGTACAAGATCTGTTGCATCAGCATCAAACCCACAAAGTTTTACTTGGGCGTCAGGGTCCGTAATGGCTTTATCAACACGTTGCTCTATGTAATATCTAGGTATCAAAAGAACGAGGTTTGATCGCTGCGAGTAGTAGGCGTACCAATCGTTATTTGAAAGCGGCTTAACAAAACAGATTTTAAATTCATCTTCAACATTCTTGGCTTCTTCTCCAAAAGATTTTTTTATAAGCGGCAATGTTTTTTTGATTAGCCCGACTTGATCATAGAATGCTACATCTTTAGTATTATTTTCAAACATTGTACGTTTGACTTGTTTTGCCATAGCAACATTTGCAGGTTTTTGTGCAATTTCAAGATAGTTGAGCAAAATTTGTCCCGATAAAAGAACCGGATAGGCCTGATCGTTTATAGCTTGAGCAAGTACTGAAGTCATAGCCCCATTGCCAACTTCATTACCCAAAACCATCATAAGATCATTGAATTTCTGTGCTGCGATAGTGGAATTTAAGAAACTGAGAAAAAAGAGTATTTTTAATATTTTTTTCATCATAATCATTCTTTGGGCAGCAATTCAAAATATTGATGGACGCATGTTTTAGGATCTAACATTTTATCAAAAGAGTTAGTACAGGTACTGACGAACACGAGTTTTAGGATCTGACATTAGTTCACAAAAAAGGTTCGTAATATAGAATACCCTTTTTTAATAAAGCATCAGTATCATTGGGATTTTCGCGTAATCGTTCTTCAAGAGCTATTAATTGTTTGATGGTTTCTTTACTTCCAAAACCAGATTGCATTTTAGCAAGATCTTTCATGGTTTTACCAATCTCCTGTTTGTTTGTCTTAGATGCTTCTAAACTCATAATCATTTATTTTTTTTGGCTGTTTCAGCAACGTTTTCTGTTTGCTTTTGAGCTATCTTTTTTTGTTCCCATGCCAAATCGCGCTGCTTTCGAGCTATTTTTTCTTGCTCAATTGCCGCATCAATTTTTTTTAAAAAATCAAGCAGCTCTGCTTTGACTTTTTTTGGATTATATCGACCAGTTACAAATGTTTCATAATGATAAATAATTACATCTCCAATTTCAGGACTATCATTAGTATTAATAATATATTTAAGTGCTTCAGTAGCCTCATCTTTTGCCTTTGCAAATTCACCTTCCTTGAATAAATGATAAGCAAAACACCTTCGAGGTTCAATCCAGGTAGGTTCAAGCTCGATTGCTTTTCGAAAATGTATTTCTATAATATCTGGTAGTATAACCGCAAGTAGTGAGTGGCAATCTGCTCTGTTCGGATCAATTGTAAGGGCAATACGAAGCAAGCGTTCAGCTTCTAGGAAATCGCATTGGTAGTGCCAAGTGCATTTTGCAAGCCAAAAATAAGCATCTATATTCTGCGGATCTTTTGCAATAATTGATCTGAAGATTGCTATAGATTCATCAGTTCGTAGAAAAGGTTCGTAATATAGAATTCCCTTTTTTAATAAAGCATCGGTATCATTGGGATTTTCCTGTAATCGTTTTTCAAGAGCTTCTAGTTGTACAATATCCTCTTTTCTTGAAAAGCCATATGATTTACTTGTGTCCATAGTTTTACGTTTGCATGTTTGTTTGAATGTCTCAGTATTCATTTTTTATTTTAAGCTTGTTTTTGAACTATTTCTCTTTGTTCAATTGCTTTGTCTATTTCTTTTAAAAAATTAAGGAGGTTTTCTTTAACAAGCTCTTGATGGTATCGGCCTGTTACAAACGTTTCATAATGCTCAACAATAGAATCTGTTATGTTTGGAGTATCATTATTAGTAACATATTTTAACGCTTCTATTATTTGGCTTCGAGCTCCTTGATATTCGCCTTTTTCTAAAAATTTATACGCTAAGCGGTGCCTAGGAATAATCCATGAAGGTTCGAGCTCTATTGCCTTTAGATAGTGTGATTCAATACTTTTTTCTAATTTAATCAAGGCTGATTTAGGTTGCGTTTCTCTATTAAGACTATCATCAATAATTTCTTCGAGTACAATTCCAAGCAATGAGTGACAATCTGCTCTATTAGGATCAATCGTAAGAGCCATGCTAAGCAATCGCTCAGCCTCTATGAAATCGCAGCGGTAGTGCCATATGCATTTTGCAAGCCAAAAATAGGCATCAACATTCTGCGGATCTTTCGCAATAATTGATCTAAAAATTGCGATGGATTCATCAGTTCGCAGAAAAGGTTCGTAGTATAAAATTCCCTTCTTTAACAATGCATCCGTATCATTAGGGTTTTTCTCTAATCGTTGTTCGAGGGCTATTAATTGTTTGAGATCTTCTTCTGTCCCAAAGCCAGATCGCATTTTATCAAGATCTTCCATTGTTTCACGAATCTCCTACTTTTAACTAAAAATTCAACAAAGTGTTCAACTCATAATAAAGTGTTCAACTCATATTGATAACAAAAATTAACAATCAAGTCATTACTAAAAACCATAAGGGACCAGTTTTTTTGATTTATACCCAAGAAAAAACTGGGCTAGGCTGTTTTTCAAGAAAAAGCCTGCATTTATAGTAAAAAGCAGACTTTTTGCATGTTTTTAGTTGCAATTTGTAAATATTTTTATTTGGGTTAGAATTATATCAAGTATGAGTTGTTGTGTGCTTGGTAGTTTTTGATGAAAATCTCTAACAAGAACAGTACCTGCATTAAAAAATTTAAGGCGAATGTTTCTAGATAAAAATGGGGGTTATCATGATGAAATGGTTTTCAAAAAATAAATTTATTACTTTCGTTGCCGTTTCCCTTTTTAGTTTTTCTTCGGTGTTTGGCATGGAATTAATCTCACCAACTCTAATGCGACTTCAGGGTCCTTTAGCAGAATTTGTTGCAGACGCAGCGGGATATTTAGGGGTAGTGGAATCGGCAGCAAACCTTATTGAAGGGTGTGCGACGATACGTTCCGAGGGCGGAAACATGGTAAGAATAACTCCTGAGAGTGTTGCTCTTTCACGAACGTTGAGCGATGGAAAAAATGTAACACTCAGAATAGAATATTCCCCTCATGGTTATAAAAGTCATACAATTTTCCTTGATGATTCCAGAGACTTACTTGTAAGAGAAACAGGTGTAACAACACGGTCGACAAGCGTAGGAGTGACGTATGCCCCGGGAAAGAAACCTGCTAAAGACGATCGAAAAAAAGTTGATGCTGCTGGAAGTGTTCAAGCAACATCGTTGTCAAAAAAATTGGTAGCAGCATTTTATGAAAGTAAAAAAAGTTCTGTGCAGTTGGTTGCACTAAACCAACCAGTAGGATTAAAATCGACTCCAAAAGCAGCAAAAAAACCGCTGGAATCTCTTCTACTTGCAATTCAGGCTCAACCAACAACGAGTTATGGTGATATTTCTCCAGAGATGGTAAGAGCTCAAGTAGCTACTCTACCCAAAGTATTTACAACGGAAGCTCATATTGCAGCTGGATCAGCTCGTGTTACAGCAAGAACTGGTTCTGAGGAACTTGCTCAAGAATCCCAGCGAATTAAAGATATAGCTGGAGCTAGTTGTTTATTAACGGATATGAGAGATGTTCCAAGAGAAGGTGAAATTAGGGATTTATTTCTAGCAACCAGATTGTTAGGCAATTATATACAAGACAAAAAGATTAAAAAGAAGCTGTCCCCAGAGTGGATACAAAGTGCCAAGATTACACAAGTGTCTGGGCAACAAAAAAAATTGGAGTATGAATTCTCACAGAAAGGGATAGTTGCAATTAAAAAACTTGCAGCTGAAGAAGCAAGAGTAAAATATCCCGGCGTTGAAATTAAAGAAGCGGATATAAGTGAGAAAGATATTTCTTTTGGAGCTCAAGGTATTTGGTACAAATTTACACCAGATTTTATTCAGGTGCATGAGGAGGCCGATGCATTTGTTGATGGCATAAAATCGCAAGCCTCTAGACGAAAATTAACCCCAGAGGAAAAAAGGGCTGAAGTACTGGCTCAAGAGCTCTTTGCAGATATAGATCCAAAGGAAATAGTTGCACCCGAAAAAATGGCAAACAAAAAGAGAGGCAAAAAAAAGCGAGCTAGTAAACAACAAGCCTCAGCAACGACCGGTGGTGCTGCTGGTACTGGTGGCGTACAGCCGCCAACAGGGGGCCCCAATGGTCCTAAAAAACCTATAAAAATTAATGAGAAGCGCATTAGAGATAAAAAACCAGGTGGCACACACGATCATATTCACAAAAAAAAGCATTTGTGGGATCAAACGGGTCTAAATCCAGATGAAATTGATAATAACCTTATTGAGATTCTAAAAAAGGCTGCGTCTGAAGGCAAGTTATCGTGGGATGGTTTGTTTGACATACATTCTACAATCAATGGGCATCCTATTACAATATCTGGGAACGTGGTCAATGGTATAGCGCACCCAAGTACTGCATTTGTTGTAAGTCAAACACAGTCGCTTGCTGTAGCTGCTTGGAATGCGGCGCAAGCTGCCGGTAAACTTGTACTTGGGCTAGGCGCAGCAGCAGCTACCGGTGAGGCATCGGCTGCTGCACCAGCAGGTCGTGCAGCGAAAACTAGTGGCAAAACAGGCCAAGACGATGAAAAAGAATCAAAAAAAGTACGCGGTGCTCGATTATCGGCAGCTGCTGATGATGATGCCCCAGCGAGTGTTGCTCACGTAGAGCCAGATATTGCTTCTTTACGTAGTTTAACAGGAGAAACAAAACGAGAAACTAAGGGCGCGGCTCGTGGCAAACCCGCTGCTGCAGCATTTATTACACCTGCAGCCGCTGGGTCAGCTGAAGATATCGCAGCAGGAGTTGCTCCGATTGGTGTTGTTAACCGAAAAATTACAGGGGCTATGCGCGGTGGTGAAAGCATTACAAGGCGAACCCGCAAAGATCATGAAATGTCGTCATATTCTCAACAAAATCCATTTCATAAAGTGGTGTATAACGAAGATTTTGATGACAATGTTCATCTTGCAAGAAAATTGGCCAAAAAATCGCCAAGAACTTGGAGTGAAGGAGAGCAGGAATTTGCCAAAGAACATCAAAGTTTAATGCGGAAAGAACTGGCAAAAATTGGCGGGCATGGAGAGAGTGTTGCTCAGTCAGGTAGGAGCCCGTCAGATGGAAAACAATCGGACAGAGGTCATCAGGGTCGTGACAGTCGCAGTGATAGTCGTGGTGATGTACAACCGGTTGATGAATCAGAAGATGATGGTGAAGTGTATGATGAAGAGGCAATTGCTGAGGAGATACTACGTATTCAAAAACTTAGTTCTTACAGTCGAACCCGCCAGGATAACCAATTTCTTATCGATCACCAAGATGTCGTAAAAAAACTAGAAGAGGAAAAAAATAGACGCTTAGAAGCAGAAGTAAATGCAGATCGCAAAGCCAAGGATGATCTCTTTGATGCGAAGATTGGTATTGACAATTTAGAAAGAATTCACCGCATCGCTCCTGAAAAAAGATCTGCAAGCGATACTGCACAATATAATCGCAGTGTTCCGCATATCTCATCCTTCATAAAAACTTTTAATAAGAAATTAAAAAAAGATTTAAAGACAGCTCTAAAAAAATCACCAAAAGAACGCGATAAAGATGAGAAAGAACTTATAGAAAGCCATCCAGACAAAATAACAGAGATACAAGAAGAAGAACTTGAGAAAGAAAAGCTTTTGAAAGAACAGGAAAAAACTTATGCAAAAGCAACAAAGCAATCTATGCAAGCAGCTGCTCTGACCCGTCTTATGAAAGATTATAATACACAAGAAGCTCATTATAAAGAACAAATAGATGAAATCTGGGAAGATATGTGGAACAGGAAGCTGCTAAATATCCAAACAATGGAGCTTTATAAACTTTCTTGCCAAGCTCGTGAGGCAAAGGAGAAAAAAAGATCATTTTTTGCAAACAGAGGAGGCGCTATTAGTCGAACACTCGATAACCCTAATGTTTCAGGTGCTTGGAAGTACACAATAGAAAATATTCCATCTGTTTATAAAGATATTATAAACAGATTTATCAGGGTTACTGTATCTGAAGCCCAGAAGTGCGTACATGATGAACTCGTTGCCTCGATCGGAAAAAATAATACTTTTTACAAAGAACAATATCTAGATGCTGAAGAGATCAATGAAAATAGGCATGTTGTAAATATATCGGCATTTGTGTATCACTTCGCTGATATTGCACGACAATATAACGAAGCAGGAAAAATAGAACAGGCATTTGCACTAACAGATTTTTGTTCGCAGCTTGTTGCTGTTGAAAATGCATATGTTGTCTTTGTAACAGAGCACCAACATTGTTTTTTTGCACGTTTGTTTACGTTAGGCAAAACTGTTGATCCGTTAATTGAATTCGGTAAAAAGCTCAATGGATATGTAAGAAACTACAAAACGGAAGATATTTCATCTGCTATGGCGCGAGCTTCTACAGAATTGAGCAGGGCACTTGCGCTGACGTCTAACGATCAAGCTGTCTTTTCGAAGAAAATATTAGCTGAGGGGCAAGCATTGATAGCAGCAATTAATGAACAAGAAGATAATGTCCAAGAACGATTAATTACCTTTATAGCAAAAAGATTTTTACATGGCTCTGCACTGGGCTTAAAATCTTCTGATGAGACAAAAGCTATGCTTAAAGTATTGGGAGCAACAATCAATGCCGAACAAACTATTCTTGCTCAAGCAGATGAGATAGAGGAAAATCGTCAAATGCTTTCACCAATAACAACAATTTTTAAACAGGCGGTTGAAAAAGCCATAAAAATTGCCGCAGCTGCAGCAGCTGATGATAAAGAATCAAAAATTCCCAAAAAGATAGCCAAGCCAAAAGTAAAAAAACCTGTGGTTGAGGGGCAAAAATCACCCCCTGGTCAAACAGTTAAACGGAAGAGAACTATTGCAGCGAAAAAGACAAAACCAACTACTGCCACCGGTACTAACGATAAAACAGGTGCTACTGCTGTAGATGAAGCCGAAGATGGTGAAGAGGTTGACGATCTTGATACAGACGAATCAGAAGAAGAGCATCTAAGAAAAAGAAGACGATGTACAGCAACGGTCGATGAAGGGGATGATGTAAAAAAAGCAAAAGAAGTTAAAGATCCACGCTTGAAATCCTGCTTACAGCAGAATGATCCTGATCTAAAAAAATATAATCAAAATCATGGGCTTCACTGTGGTTACTATGCATTTGCTCATGCATGGCGTTGGCTTGAAAAACGTTCAACCGATGGGAACGAAACACGTATCTGGCTTCGTGATAAGCTCAGAAGCAGCATTAGACCTGGTTTGTGGGAAAGTATTGTTTTTCAGCAACGATTTCCAGATGCCCTATGGGGTAGGGAGGCCTATCCAGGACGTGTTAATAATCTTACGTCAGATGATCTAGAACTTATTGTTCGCCATGAGCTCAAAAACTTTATTTGCTCTCCTGGATTTAAAACAGAACTACGCCGTGCACGTATAACATTAGAATTACATGAACGAGATGCAATGGCTCTTGCTCAAGTTGCAAGAAATGGTTTTGCCGATGTTGATGCAGCCGTGCAAGCTCGCCTGAACACTGTTCTTGGTGGCAACAAGAACATTATTTATAATCTGGTGAAACAGAACGCTCTTTGCAATATTCTCATTATCGATAGTATTACGCAACTGCGAGATATATGTTTTGGCCAGGGACTGACACCATTGATTGCAGGGTCAGTTGATCTGTATAGAGATTTTAAGATACCTCAAGCTATGGTAATTAATATTGGCGCTGATCGAGGAGACGCTCGTGCAGTTACTCATTGGATCTCGTGGTCTCGTGATGAACAAGGTGCTCATGCGATTTTTGATTCTTTATATAACTCACCAAAGCTTTCAGCACGACACGAAGAATGCTGTCGTTTACTTGATAAGCTTTCTGGGCAAACAAGTGCCCGGCTTAATCATAAAGCTGAAGTTATTACGAAATTGCAATCAGCAAGGACAAGATCTTTGCAAGCAGAGTCAACATCTCAACAGTATCGAGATAATTTATTTTCGTTTTTAGAAAATCTTGTAACCGAATGTATGAAAACGAGAGCTGTTGCAACAGCAGTTAATGCTGAAATCAAAGCTGTAAAAGTTAGGAAAGCTGCACATAGAGATGTAAAGATTTCGGTGCTTGCTCAGGGATGTGCCATGACGGTATTAAAACGTACCGCGGGCAATTTAGTGAGTGCGAAGCTTGATCCAGCTGTATTGATTAAGAATATTAGTGACGCTTATCCCGCAGCTTACCGTAATGTACTCGATACTGGTCGAGCATGGGATTTAGCTACACTGAGAGAAAGGGCTCAAGTTTTATTTGACGAGGCTCATACATATGCGATGAGAAATCTTGGTGAAGAAGATTATCAAGAAATTGTTGATTTCTTAGGCTATAGAGATTTTTCTGCCGCAATGTTAAGCAAAACACCATTGTCTACACGTACATTACGGTCTTCTAGTAAAATTGGGTAGTGTCGTACGATAAAAGTGAAAATTAAAAAAGCCCTTGGACAAAAAACCAAGGGCTTTTTTATTTTGTAATCTAAGAGTGTGCCTAACAGGGCTCGAACCTGTGGCCTAGCGATTAGGAATCGCTCGCTCTATCCACCTGAGCTATAGGCACAACCAATATTTTATTTCAAAAGATAACAGAACTCGAATCCTCCTACGCTGCCCGGAGGGCTAGCTACGAAGGACAGGCTTGTGGTTGCCGAGCATATCTTGTTATTTGCATATGCTGAGCAAGATGATTATCGCAAAACAAAGAATAATTGTACCAGAGATTCTATTAATCCATAATAAATTTTGAGATGTAATTTTTTGACGAAAAATCGAAACAGAACCGCACAATAAAAACCACCAGAGTAATGACCCAATAAAAATTCCCGAAACCAATACCAGAGCTGTTTGATACGTTGTACCTGCAGTTCCAAGACCAAGGCCGGCCAAAATCGCGGTAAAAGAAAGAATGGTCATCGGATTGGTGAGTGTTAACAAGAATGTTGCAATGAAAGAGGTTAAGAGGTTTTTATGCGATGTTTTTTCATGATTATCAGCTGGTTTTTCGAGTAATGTCTTAATTCCTAAATAACCAAGAAAAAGACCGCCAGCAATACTGAGTATAGTTTTTTGAGATAGAAGTATTGAACTAATACATGTAAGCCCAAAGCCACCAATAATACCATACATCAGGTCAGCAATGGCAGCGCCAAGACCACAGGCTAATCCTGCTAAAACGCCAAACATGAGCGTTTGCCTGATACACAAAATCCCAATCGGACCAACGGGAGCTGCTATTGAAAAACCAATCAAAAGACCTTTGGCAAAAAAAGAAACAATACTCATATATTTCTCCTATTTCTTTAGATCTTAATATCGTAAAGATCTTGATAATCATTCCAATTGAACGGGACAGTTCGAGGAGGGCGATTTGAGGGCTCATCAATCATCGCCCATAAATCAATTGAGATAAACCAATCATAAAATGATCGATATGTTTGAGGAACTCTTTCTATGTTTTTTTTTAAGTATTTTTGTGTATCATGACAGGCAACATATGTTCCTCCCCTTCGCATTTTTAATTTTTCAATATAAGACTGAAATTGAGAAATAAATTCCTGTTCTGAAAGAGTAAAACCGTAATCTTGTAAATTTTCACCTATAGCCAAAATGTCAAGCATTGTTACATAACATTTCACACATCTATTGCAGTGCGAATATGAAGTATCGGCTTTTCCGTGATGGTTACATACGACAAGCCGAGGTTTGGGGATTTTTTTTTCTAAACAAAATGTTGAAATAAATTTTATCTTATCAGTTCTTGTCATCGTAAATATATCATGTTGAACTCGTAATCCCATAGGGGATAAGTTCTCATCAATGAGGGGAGAAGCTGGTTGTCGCAACGTTTGCCCATCGGGAAAAATAAAAGATTGCCACGTAAAACCAGAAGGAATATATAATAGAGGTATTCCTTTGGCATAGAGAAAAGGAGCTGCTGCTCCAACCCATGACAAGCCCATGCTTGTATCCCAAAACCATTTAGAAATATCGATAGAAGCTTTGTCAAGAGATGTGAGTTTTAAAAAGTCATAACAATTCATATAAATAGTATAGAAATCTAAATGGTGCGTTTTAGCAAAGTCAATTGCATGTTCATGAGCATCGTTAAAAGAAATGAGTGTGAGATTTTCATCAAAATGACGAAACACGGTAGTCGTAGAATCAAGACCTCCCGTAAATAATGCAGCAGATTGAAAACTTGTTTTAGCCTGCATATTTTTTACAAGTCGCTCTGGTTTTAGTTCTCCTTCCCATGAAGTATTATAAAAAAATCGTTTAAAGAATTTTTTTATTTTAAGTAATGAATAATAAAGATCTTCATCCATTTCTTCAATGGTATACTCTTTACCCGAAAGCCAAATCACAGGAACAACATTGGTGATGAGCGGGATGTCAACAATCGATGAGGGAAGAGTTGCGAGATCGATTTCTTGAGGATACGTAAGGTGCAAAGGCTGACGAACATATTTTTTGCTAAATTCTGTGGACACATAAAAATAAACACTATTATTTTTAATTACTTTTGTTCTGATCAATTGCTCTGCGGCATTGATCTGGAACATACAACAAATCAAAAATAGATAGACTAGGTACATTTATTTTCTAGTTTGAAATTTGAACTGAGTAAGCATTGCAATTTATTAACGTGACAATATTGTTAAAGGGACCCCCTTCTCCAATAGCAGAAGCTTCAATATAAAATTGAATGGAATCACTGACAGAAAATTCCATAATATCGCTATAATTGAGTGAGAAATGCCCAGGTTGCCCGGCATAAACGGCTGTGACTGGCGTAGTAACGCCATTAACGTTCAGTCCAAACGTATACGTTGTGGCGGTGAATGAATCTTCAGGAGAATCTTCTACTGAAAAATACACATTAACGCTCATTTGATAGATTCCAGCCTGTTGAATCGTGATTGTTGCTGGTGACGTTGTGGATACAGTCATGTTAGATGAGGGACCAGTTGAAGTAAATGGGATTGTATAGAAAACATCGGCAGTATTAAAATTCATGTTTTGTGAAGAAAGAGAAAGTTGGCCATATGATGCTGAAAATGTTCCTGTAGCTCCAGTTGTTCCCGTAGCTCCTGTAGGGCCAGTTATACCTGTAGTTCCTGTATCTCCCATAGCACCCGTAGGGCCCGTTATACCTGTCGCACCCATAGCTCCAGCTGGGCCGGTCGCACCTGTAGCTCCTCTAGGTCCAGTAGGTCCAACACATCCTTTAGTGCTCAAAAAATTTATGGTATTGTTATCATGAGCACAATTCTCTATAGCTGGGCACGTTTGTTTGGTTGTGTATGCGCTTACACTGGTTATCATGGATATGATGGATAGAACAAGCAAAAGACTTTTCTTCATACGTTTCCTTTAATTTTTTTTCTCGTAATTTTTTTCTCGCTGGGTTTATACGATGAGCAATGCGATGTTCATGTAAAAGTGATATTTTAGATAGTGTTATGTAATGTAACTTCTATTGTCAAGAAAGAAAGTAAGTTTATTGAGAAGCGTAGGATGGCCTGCCATCTGTAGCTAGGAGCCCAAAGGGCGAAAGCGTAAGATGGTGCGCTCGGCAGGACTCGAACCTGCAACCTGCGGATTCGAAGTCCGAAACTCTATCCAATTGAGCTACGAGCGCATGTTTTTTATTACAGAGATATATGTCAAATACGGTAACCCTGAAGGGTTCATATTTACCAGTACTATTTTTACCAAAAAAAACAGCAAAACACCAGAAAAAATGGTTAATTATAATAAAATTAAGCCATCGGTCGCCCATCAAGCTCTGGGCTAAACCTGCAACCATATCAAGACCACTCATCAAATTCTGAGCTGAAGGCTATCGAAGGAGAAGTCTGAAATGGTTGCAATCTATGTTTTAGGTGTGTTTTATTGAAAGAAATAAATTTTTTACAAAAGGGAGATGAAGGATTTATGAAAATGGGAATCGTCAAAAAAAATCTATTGTTAAGTCTAGGGTTTGGTATAGCGATATTCGAATTGCATGCAGATGTAGCAAAATTAAAAGAAGCGCTCGTTAGACTTCAAGGTAGTATGCAAAAACTGGTGAGTACTTTGAATGAACCAGGGCTAGATAAGGGTAAGCTTGGAGCAAAAGACTTTTCAGGAAAAATCGATTATCTAGAAATTCCAACCTTTGAAGCTTTTTATCGAGCATTTGTTGATCAGTATTTTAATAAGGCTTTTGCTGAAAGTAGAGTAGGAAAACTTGGCTTAGGATCTATTCCTGCCGGACTTACATCTGAAGATCTCATCAATATGAAAGACGTTATAGGACGAGCTATTTTTGAAAGAAATATTCTTAAAGACTGTAGAAAATACATCGATATGAATGATATGAAACCGGGTGAAGAGAGAAAACAATCAGGTGAAAATCCATTATGGGTTTATACTAACTATCTCAAGGGGGTTATTGATAATGTTCTCGCAGCTCATGCAGATGCGGCAACACAACAGCTTTTAGAGGGAACGGCGCAAGCTATTGCTCAAGCTGTGGATGATATGTTCATTCATAGAGAACGGGACCCGGTAAATAATTTAGTTAGTTGCTCATGTTTATCGTTAATTTCGCACCAAGGCTGTAGGGTCGAGCTTGGTTTACATCAAAGAATTCCTCTGTTTCAGGGTATTGAATTTCTTAAAAAACCTGATGCTATAAATCTCTATGCTCCAGGGACGAAGGTTTTAGACCCCAAGATAAAGAAAATGGCCCTATTTAAGCCTGATAATACATTTAAAGAACATGAAATCGTTATTATTAAACAATCAGATGGAGAATATACTTTTGCGTTCGTGTTATCTAAGTTGGATGGCGCTACCAACAAATGGTGGGTTCTATGCGCAGATCTTCCTGGTTTTTTAACGAAAGTTTCCGCGGGTATTCATAATTTTGATCCCTCGACGCTTAATCTTTCTGCGTTTGCAACTCAAGACCTTGGTAAACTCACGGAAATAGAATTTATTAATACTTTAGGGGAAAAAATAGTAGATGAAGGTCTAAAAAAAAGAGCTAAATTTGCTCCTGACAATATTTTTGACGTAGAAGAAATTGTTTTGGTTGAACAGCAAGGATCTGCTGGTGAATTTATTATTGCACAAGTTAAGGGTAAGAGTACTGATGTCAAAGCGCCGTGGATAGTTCAAGTAAATGGATTGGGGACACGAGTTAATTTTTCAACCCAAAAACTTGGTAAATTGAAACATCCTTTAGCGCTTCCAATAGCCTACCTTGTTTTTGAAACAATGCATACGACGCTCTTTCATGGTTTACTGCTTACGGATAGGCTTATAGCGCTTTTTGATTTTACAAGAGACCTTAAAGCTGAAGTTGTAATAAAAAACAAAACGAAATTTAAAGTCGGTTATGACGAAGTTTTTGAAGATATGATGAAGCATATTGTTAAAGATGAAGACACAATCAAAGCAGGATTATTTATTGGTAATCAACTGAAGTATGATGGAACAGAACTAAAACTCTTATTTCTTGGGCAAACAGAGCCTCAGACAAGAATGGTTATTTTTGGTAAAAAACCTGACACCTATTGGAGTCAACATGGCGACAGTAGCGAGAAATGGCCTGACAAAACCCCCCGTTTAAATACTGTTGAATATGAGAAAAAGCCAAGAAAAGAAGAGTTATTGTATGCTGTTTGGTATCAACTATGGCGTCACACCTGTTATAGCGTTGGCTTGCTTCCAGAGAATATTATTTCGGTGCTCAATTTGTCAGATGAAGTTCGGTCTGAACTTACTAAAATAGAGGCCGAACGACATGTTAATAAGGCTGTCAAAGAAGATTTGGTAAAAAAGGCAAACGCACTTCTTCGTGTCCCACCAATTGTTGCCTACTTATTACCAAAGTTAAAGACAGTCAAAAAGGGTATTGGCGCTAAGACAGAGGTATTTAATATTATTAATAACATTGATGAAGATAAGGCTGCAAACCGTGCTCAATTGTTAGGGATTACAGAAGATGAATGGATACAGATTGCAAGTAAGCTTGCCGAAGATCCAGCATACGATAGCAAAATTAAATGGATATTCGAGGATGCTGTAATTAAAAAAAATATTACTGACAACCTCAAGAAAAAGGACCCGGCTGCTGAAAGAATGTTTGCGGCTTTTTATAGCGTGAACAAATCTAGACTTGGTCAATAGAACGCAAGTGGGAGAGTCCCTCGACTCTCCCATAATTTTTAATATCTATGAATTTAAAATAAGTTTATTTTTGTTTGGTCAACGATCATGCAAAACTTTAAATTCTTTAAGTCTATAAGCGGCTCGATGGTAACATCATGATAGAGCGCTTTTTCTTTAAGCGAGTGCTTAATAACTTTACCCAGACAAAAGCCTTCAGGGAAAATGAGCCCTTGGCCATTTGAAAGTACTAAATCATTTGTTTCTATTGTTTGCAGGTGGCTTACGTAATTGAGCGAGAATGCGTTAATTTTGTTAGAGCCCTGTGCTATCCCCAGTGCGTTGGTATTTGTTGCGTATGCGCCAATTTTGCAGTTCTGGTCGGTAATTAAAATAACTTTACTATAACGATCAAAGACCGTGCTTACACGTCCAACGATTTGGAACTTATAGAGGGCAACCATATTTTTTTTGACGCCATCACGTGTACCACGGTTGACCAGAAAATAGTGCTCACTATCGTCAATATTTTTAACCAATATTTTTGCAAATGTTTTATCTTCAAGGTTATAACGTTGTTGAAAGTCGATAAGATCTTTGCTTTGCTTATCATACTGAAGTAACGCTTTAAGCTGTATATTTTCTGCAATGAGATTCTCATGAACGTTTTTTAGTTCAGTATGTTGGGTGAGTAACTGGTCATAATGAGCTTTGCGTTCGGTTTTTTCTTGAATATACGAAGCAACGCTGTTTGATAGTTTTAAAAAAGGGTACGAGACTTTTGCGCTTATTTGTTCAAAAAAGCTTGAACTAAAGAAGAATAGGCGATGCGTCAGAAAAAAAATGAGCAGACAAAAGCCGAAAAATAAAGAAAACTTTTTTAAAAGAATGCGCATGTTGTTTTACTACCCCGACGTAACGTTATAATATTGGTGACACGGTTTTTATGCTTGATGGATTTTGTATGAGCATGCTTTCAGATATTTCTGGATTATTCTCAATACTGTTCTCAATAATAATCTGGGCAAGCATTGCGCGCATTTCGTCTTCGTGCATCGATCGTAAGAGCTTCCCGCGCCATTCTGCCGCGTCTTTGATGTTTCTAATATATTGTGGGAGCTGTTTTTTAAAAGCAGAAAAGCCGCGCGGGCCGTAATGTTCTAAATTTAACTCCAAATGGCGTGCAGCGTACTGTAACATTGTTGCTGTATCGATACTAAAACTTTTACCCTCGGCAGCATCGGTAATTTCTCGAATCTTCCAAGGAGCGCCCCAGAGTGCACGACCGATCATAAAGCCGTCGACACCGGTCAGTTCATAGGTTTTTTTTGCTTGTTCAAAACGGTTAATATTGCCTGAAAAAATTACTGGAATCGTTACCGCTTCTTTGACTTTGCGTGTAAGGTCATAATCAAGGCGAGATGTAAAGCCTTCGGGTTGGGTTCTTGGATGAATCATGATACATACGACGCCACAGTCTTGGGCAAGTTTTGCTACGTCGATAGCGTTTTTTTCTTTATAACCGGCACGAATTTTAAGCGTAAACGGAACTCGCCCGTCAATGACTTTTACAAAGTGGAGTAAAAGTTCTTTGAGTAGGGGCAAGTTTGCCATAAGTGCTGACCCTGAGCCCGATTTAGTTACGGTAGGAGCTGGACAGCCACAGTTAAGATTAATAAATTTAAATCCGGACTCGATTACTTTTTCAACAGCTTGGTCGATAAATGTTACTTTATTGGCTGAGAACTGAAATGAAAGCGGGTGTTCAAGTGCTTCGTATTTGAGTGATTGTTTATTTTTCTCGTTAGAGACGCACGCGACATGGCGCATTTCAGACATCATGAGCTCTTCAGGCGAAAATTCCCGAATCAGTCTTCGTAATGGCGAATCGGTGATACCGTCGAGTGGTGCAGCCATAAATCTGTTATATTCTTGGTCGCCAATAGAGATTTTTTGTTGCCAAAATGGTGTATTATTCATAATTCTTAGGGTGTTTTAGATGGTAATCGGTACTTTGTTCAAATGCATACGCAGCTTTGTATAAGAGTGCTTCTGATAAGCGTGGGCCAAAAAACTGGAAGCCTATTGGTAATCCAGATGACGAGAACCCGCAGGGGATAGAAATAGCGGGTGTTCCAATGACGCAGTTTGCCATGAAATAGTCGGCCATGTACATAGCGACCGGGTCGTTTGAAAATTCGCCAATCTTGAATGGAAGTGTTGGCGTTGTTGGGCTTATGAGCAAATCAACTTCTTTAAAAGCATTTTCAAACTCTGCACGAATCATAGCACGTACGTGGCTTGCTTTATTATAATAAGCATCGCGATGACCGGCTGAAAGAACATAGTTGCCAACAAGTATTCTTCGTTTTACTTCTACGCCAAAGCCTTCTTCACGAGTTTTAATATACATATCAACAAGATTATGGGTATCTTTGGCACGCGCGCCGTACAGGCTGCCATCATAGCGAGAAAGATTTGATGCCGCTTCAGCGCGACTAATAATAAAATATACGGCGATGCTGTATTGTAACGTTGGTAAATCGATAATTTTAATTTTTGCGCCCATTGTTTCAAGATGTTTGATTGTTCTATCAAATGCAGTTCTTACTTCTGGGTTTATACCCTCGGATGTTAATGCGTCTTTAATAACGCCAATGGTCATATTTTCTGGAAGTTTGCCGTCAAGATTTTTTGTATAGTCTTGTACTGGAATATTGAGCGACGTTGAATCTTTTGGATCGTGACCAGATAACGCCGTTGCGACAAGTGCATTGTCGTACACTGTTTGTGTTAACGCACCAACTTGGTCGTTAGATGACGCAAAAGCAATAACGCCAAAACGTGAATGTAAGCCGTAGGTTGGGTACATGCCAACAAGATTACAAAAGGACGCAGGACCTCGAATAGAACCACCCGTTTCGGTTCCTAAAGCGAACGGCACAAGCCCGGCTGCAACGGCAGCTGCAGAGCCTGAACTTGATCCACCGGGAACCAGTGTTTTATCCCATGGGTTTTTGGTTGGGCCATAGGCTGAAAATTCGCCTGAGCCGCCCATCCCAAACTCATCTTGGTTGCTACGACCTAAAATAACAGCACCAGAATTTTTAATACGTTCTATAACGGTAGCATCGTAGGGTGCCGTATAGTTAGATAAAATTTTTGATCCAGCAGATGTAATTCTATCTTTTTGGCAGATATTGTCTTTGATAACACAAGGGATATTGTCGAGCAGTTCGTTTGTGTTTGTTTTATTCTCAGGCGTACTTTTAGATATGTTTTCTGGATTTGAGAATTTTTCAACCAAACAGTTAAGTTCAGGAGCAAATTTCTCGAGTCTTGCACTATAAAAATCGGTTACTTCTTTGGAAGAAATCTCTTTTTTTTGTAATTTTGTTTTTAACTCTTGGATTGTTGTAAATGCCTTCATGATCTCTCTATCCCTTATTTTTCTTCCAAAATGGTTGGTACGACAAAATAGTTTTCATTACGCTCTGGCGCTTGGGCAAGAATTTTTGATGAATCGAATGGAATCGCTTCATCTTCTCGTAAAACATTGATATTACGAACCTGTTGAGCTTGCGTAGTCATCGGAATTTCTTGTAACTGGTCTACGTATGCAAGAATTGTCTTGATCTGCTCAATAAAAAGATCACTTTCTTTGTCGTCAATTTTGAGCGCAGAAAGGTGCGCTATTTTGCGTAATTCTTCTTTATTAAAACTGGCCATATATAACCCCGTATATAATTTTTATACTTTATTTTTGTACCATTTATGACTCTTAATACGATGCAGGAAGATCAAACCCATAATCCCTGTCGTGAGGCAGAAAGAGCCATAGATTAAAATAAATTTCAGTGAGTAATTTTGTATTGGTATTTTGCTTATTATAAATGATACCGGGAAAAAGAAGAGTCCGCAAGCTAAAGCGCGTCCATACATAACAGTTTTTGTGTCTCCAGCACCGCGTAAGGCTGCAGCTAGAACAACTTGGGTAAAATCAAGAATGACAAGAATGCTGATAATTGGAAGAACAGACGCTGCAAAGTGAGTGAATTTATTGGATGGATCGAAAAGCCCAATAAAATAATGTGCATTAAAAGAAAGAATTAACAGTGATGGAATAACGGTAATGCAGGTTAAAAACAGTATTTTCTTAATATTAATTAACGCGCCTTCGGGATCTTTTGCGCCGAGACGATTACTGACCAAAAATGTAAGTACTTGCGCTGAGGCCATGACGGGAAGAAATGCGAACCGTTCAAGATTGTTGACCGTATCGTAGGTTGCAATAGCGTAGACCCCGATTGGAGCTAACATTTTAGATAGCCAGATATACGAGAACCCAATTGTGCTCTTATCAATAATAATAGGCCAACTCAAATTAAGCAGATGTAACGATCTTTTTATATTAAAAACAGAGAAAAACATGCGAGAAAAATACTTTTTGTAGTCTGGGTTGGTAAGAATATAAATTAATGCAAAAATGTTCATCATGGTATATTGAATAATCGTTGCAAAGGCTGATCCTGTGAGTCCCATCTGAGGAAACCCAAACTTTCCAAGCACAAGAGCGTAATCAAAAAATATGAATACAAGAATGCCCGTTATGTTAATTAACATGGGAATGCGCGTATTTTTTACTGCACGCATAAAACCGAGAAGTCCAAGTGAGGTAAAAATTAGAAGCACGCCGAACGATTTTTTTTGTAAGAACGGTGCGCCGACGGCGACCATATGCTCGGGAACACCGAGCCAGCTATAAATAGTACTCGCAGCAAATAAAATAACAATAAATTGTGATAGGCCAAGAATAAACGTTGTCCAGAATGTATCACCAAGACTTTCACCACATTTTTCATAATCTTGAGCACCGTTATGTCGGCCAATAATTGCAATTGCTGCAACCGGTATCGATTCTGCCCATTTAATTAACGTGTGAAGAAAGTTTCTCCCCATCCCCAACGCTCCATAAACCACGATTGAGTCTAAGCGAGAAACAATCCATGAGTCTATAAGCGGCGGCAGTGAAATTAAAATCGTTGCGGATATGAGCTCTGGAAGCCAGTACGAAATGATATCACGGGTTGAATCACCCGCGTGTGATAATCGTAGCAGTTTTGATAACATTTTTTTCATGGCGTCCTTATTGTTTTTGCTTTTATTACGTTTATTACTTTATAGCGTTATCGTGTGCTTATTCGTAGCATCACGTTATATTTTCTTATAAGTGATGATCTGCCATAGAACGACTTTTGTAAAGATCAAAATGAAAATAGATTTTTTGTCGTTTCACATAGAGGAAAATAATCTAAAGCAAAAGCGTAAGGATTGCAACCGCCTTAAGCAGTCGTAGATATGAACTATTTAAAAAAAGTACTAAAGAAAAAAAGTATTTTATAAACCGGGCAAAACATCAAATGGTGAGACCGACGGTTTTGGGATCGTCAAAATTTTAGCGAGCGTTACGCATACTTGAGGAATCCACACACGTTTATTAATAACTTGTGCTTGCAGATGGTCTTTGTAATATACAACAAGTGGAACGTGCGTATCATAGTCATATGGTGTTGCGTGTGATGTTCCTTTTGTATAATTAGTAATTAAACAATATGTTTCAGGCTGACAAATAATTTCGCCAAAGCGTCCGTTATAGAGCTGGTTTTTATAATAACTTTCTAAATCTGTTGTCTTGAAAGCTGTTTGTTTGAGTTCTTCACAGGTCCAGGCGTTTTTAATCCCAGGATACTGTTTTAGAAACGCTAAGATAGAGTTTATTAATGCTTTTTGGTCGTGACTGGCAAGAGACTCTAATATTTTTTGATCAATCGTGAGTGAACTCGGCTCAAAACAGAGCACAAAATCTTTAATTCCATGTTTTTCAACTATATGATTATTTACTTCTTTCATGAGATCTTGAGCAACGATTCTACGAGCATTCGTATATCCCTTGAGTTTTTGAATTTCAGGAATTGGTGCAACCCCATGATCTGCACTGAACACTAATACGTAATTATTTGCGCCCACAAATCTATTAAGAAAGTCCATAAAGTTTTTGATTTGTTTGTCGATATGATAGAGCATATCAACAATTTCTAAGCTATCTGGCCCATAAATGTGTCCCGCTAAATCAAAATTGCTTAACGATAGCCACAGTAACATTGAATTATTGTTTTTCTTATCAAAGTTTTTTTCGATGCACTGCTGTGCTAACGCAAGTAATGCTTCGCTTGAGAATGGGCTTTTAAGAAAAAGTTCTGATGCTGAACATGTCCTGTGTTCATATTTTTTTATACTATTAGTTTCTTTACCTGTTTCTTTACCCATTTTTTCATGTGACTCTTTTTTATCTGTTTTTTTATCAGGCTCCAAACTTCTATTAATAAGACTAAATGGTAACCCTGCGTAATCATAATTTTTTATATACGGAAAATTATAAGCATTATGATGTTGATCATAGACAAGCTGCCAACGCTGTTTTTTTAATGTTTTGAGTGTTACACTTTTATTAAACTGATCAACCCAGAATGGTAACTGCGAGAAATATTTTTTGCTCGACGTAAAGACCCCTTTTTTTTCGTCAAACCAAATAGCTTTACCAAGTCTGTTGGCCATCGCGATAGCTGGATATGACTTTAAAGAGATAGCAAAAACTCTATTAGGTACCGCTTCGGTTGATCGCCAAATAAATTGGTCAGAAAGACCATCAACCATCGTGTTATGACAAGATTTGCCATCTCCTGGACATTCTAATTCGCTAAAAACAGCAGCGCTTTTAGATGTATCAAGATCATACGGAACTTTGTTACATTCGCTATCGACCCATTGATTCGTAACGGCGCCATGATCTTTAGGCAATGTTCCGGTACTAAACGCATGGTGCCCAGGCGTTGTTTCAGGTACGCCGTGAGGGTGATAGGCGTTAGAGTAGACAACACCGTTACATAAAAGATCTTTTATTCCATGACGTAAATACGGCCGCAATTTTTTGATATGATGGTGTGCGAGTTGATCAACAATTAAGACAACGGTAAGTTTTGGTGCTTCGGGTGAGAGCGTATTTGTGGGTTTTTTTGCAGCGAGACTACAAATCGAGAGTGCAAACGCAAAAAATAAGCACAAGAACGAATATAAACGTAAGGCTTTTGACATAGTTTCCCTTTTTGTGACACTATATTATTACGTGTTGATTATAGGTAAAACTTTTTAAGAAAATAAATGATTTGAAAAAAAATGTTATGATACAGCGCAGAGCGCTCTTTTTGGTCTGTTTTGTGCTTGCTGGGTTTTGTTCTCAGACGCTTAACTCGTTTCAGCTTTTTGTACAAAATTCTCTTGACGATATAGTTTTGTCCAAACGTATTTTAGTGCGTATCGAATTAGAAAAAACTGACCAGTACTTGTATAAAGATTCGTTACGTTTTTCTATTGATGTGCCCGGTATTGAACTAAAATCATGGCATGCATCTATTCACCCAACAATGCAGTATAGTCTTTTGTTTAAGCGTAATAAATTGATCTATCCTGAGTCATTTACTGCTGAGATTGTTTTTACGCTTGGTCACGAATTATCCGATCCGTTACAAATACCAGAAAAAATAGTAAACAGGTTGCGTGATGCAAACATGTATGTTGCCGGTCTTGTGTATGGTAAAGATGGAAAAAATAGCGCACAAACAGCTATGGTTTCTTGCTATAAAAAAGATGATAAAAAAAATGGTGATCATAGCGTGCTCGCTCATAATAATCTTATAGCTCAAGATAATCTCGAGCGTCATCAAGATCACGATTATTTTGATGATACTCTTAATCAAGAAACGATCGAACAGCTTGGCTCTGAGTTACTGTTTTTTAACGAATTGTTAGTTGTTTGGAAGAAAATTACGCAGCCAGTTAAACAGTTTATAGGTTCAAAATCGTTTTCTATATGGTATATGATTTTGCTTGTATTATGGGTTTTATTTTTAATAAAAAGATATTTTAGGTGGATGCGCTTTGTGATCCCATTCAGGGGTGTCTGGGAAAAAGAAATAAGACGGTTTTTGGGCTTTTTGGTTATTGGGGCTAGTTTTTACTGGGCAAGCTTACTTATCGATTTATACGTGATTTTGTATAGTTTTGCATGTTTTTTGTTCATATGCTCCTGTTACTATCTTAAACAAACCCCTAATTCGACCACTTTTTTAGGTAAATTAAAGATAATTATTGGCTTTTTCTGCGCATTTCTTGTGCTTCCGGTCTTTTTGAAAGCGTTTTTTCTACAAAAATACCTGCTTTTTTGCTAATTTTTCACAAATTTTCTTAAAATATATCGAATTTATCTTGATTTGAAGGTGTGTTTGAGTGTTTCTTAGATATCTGTATAATAAAATATAATAACTGAAAATATTATCGTGTTTTGATTTATTATTATAGTGGGGAGGGTTTTATGAAGCGTATTGTACAAAAACTTCAAAATTTTTTCGTAATCATATTTATTGCGTTATTTTTCTGTGCTCAGGTTCAAGATAGCCTCTTGGCTGCAGCGCGAGGTCCAGAGGGGCGTGACTCAGAGCCTACACGAAGATTGGTTTTTGATCATGTATCAAGAGCTGCAGCGCCTCGGACAGGTCAAGCCGCTTCGCCAGCAGCTCCTTCTGACGCAAAAAGAGAAGCAAAAAATCTTGACGATTTATTACAGGAATCATCAGAACAGGGTAGCGATGAATTTGAAGATTCTATTCAAGATATGCAAAACCAAGCGATTAAAAAACGTTTATGTTTGGTTGTAAGAGATTTTTTGCATGACGCTCAAAAAGCTCAAATCAATTTTACGCATAGTAAGATTAAACGTACGCTATCTAAAAATCAGAAAAGTATATACCGATCAAGTTATGCAAAGCTCGTGCGTAATAATCTTGCGAGAACTGTTTGTGCTGTTATTGACGAAACAGACTTTATTGGTGGGGTTCAAAATTCTGTAGGTCAATTAGCATTTGCAAGTTTTTCAGTAAAAATTAAAACAATTTTTACTCAATTACATCAACAACACTTAGCTGAGTCGTGTATTAAACTCCTGAGAGCTGCATGTATAGTACCAGCATGTTCAGACGAAAAACGAACAAGAGTTACTGGCGAGTCGCCAAAAACTCCAGAAAGACCAAAAAAATCCCCAAATTTATCGTATGGAACTCCTCAAAGAGATATTAACGTTACTTCAATGGGACCATCGATGGTCAGATCTTCTCGCTTCGCACTGCCAGCTCCTGCAAAAAGAGCCATATCTGGAGATTTTGAGTCAGATAGTGACCCAGATTTTGACCCGATAAGCGACCGTAAAAGAAGCGTACCATCAGCGGCAGCTGCACCAGTTTCACCGGCAAGACCAGTTTATTGTACGCCACCAAGCACCCCTGTAAAACCATTTGTAACGCCGCCACGACCAGCATTGACGTTTTCAAGCTCAATAGCGTTGACGGAATGTTTTATTAAAAATAGTATACGGCTTGGTGGATTTTCGAGTGCTGCTATGCCTTCTACCGTGAAATCTTTTTATTCTTTAATTACCATAATGTTTGAGCCTGATCGACACTGTCTTAAACTACGATCTTTTTCGAAGGATGGCTTTGTTCACAGAATTATTTTAGCATTTATTTTTAAAAACCTAGATGTCTTTATAAAACAAGCCCGTAGTGGGGCAACTCCTGATGAAACAGTTGCTAAAATTTTTGAAGAAGATCTCAAGAGTCTTGATACCAAAATTTTTAAAGGGCAGGATATTGAGCGTTTTGATAAAATGTTGAAATCAGCTAAGCCTGGCGATTTACACAAAGATTTAAAAAAGATTATTACCGCTATGTGCAACGTTCAAGAAGGGCCATTTGCTGATATAGTATTGTTATCGCTATTCGAATATTACTATCACAATAAGTGTGGAATTGCTCCCCTGGATAATTCGCCAATAACGCTTTGGGATGCTTTGGAAAATTTAAATCTTCTTTACTTAATTCATGCCGACAATATATGTGCGCTGGATCAAACTCATAGGAATGCCCGAAGAGCCGTATCTGCAGCAGCAGATGGCGACATTGATGATTGTGCGGTTTTTATGGCTGCGCTCAATATTCAAAGAGATAATCAAGATAAATTGTCTGATTGGTGTAAGGCTAAACCTGATGAAAGTCCTACCAAGGGGCGATTTTTAGCTGCACTTACAGGTGAAGAACAAAGATGTTATGATGATTTTAAAACATATGAAAAAAGTTATCTGTTCTGTGAAAATATACATTCTAACGTACGCTATTACAAACAGGCTCATGTTGATATGATTAGAACTGCTATGCAGTGTGAAATTGATCTGAAGATTCCTGAGGATACGTGTATTTTGAGCCATGCATGTATTGTGAGTAGCGATCATATTTTCAAGCCGACGCTTGATTGCGAAGATAAAGATGCTACTACGGGCATTAAGGGTGGGCACTTTTCACCAGATGTACCGTGTCCTTTTGCAGTTTGTGTTCCAGCATGGTTAATTAATGATCCAAGAAATTTTTCGGATAAAATAATAGCTTTTGATGATAATGTACCAAACCCTAAAAAAGGTTTTTCTTATAGCACAGATCCTGCGATTAGATCTGGTGTCTGGACAATCCAATATGATAGCAAAAATCCATTGTACAAAGCCCAAAAATCTGGGAATGGCACGCGTAAAGAAATGAAGACACTTTTTCCAGACTGCTTTAAACAATCTTTTACACATTATGTAAAGGACCTTTATGAATTAGTGGACAGGTTGAACCGAGAAAATCTTTGCAAACTAGTCATAACAGGACCCATCAGTAAATCTACCATTCTATTACAAGAATCACGTCAAATTGCTGATAACATTGAAACAAGTGTTTATAGAATTGAACATTCACATTATTTTGGTTGCCGTGATGAAAATTGTGAACATTTTGAAACAAATGGCAAAGTTTGTGTGACTATGTATGTGCGTCGGGAACGTTTAAGTCCGCATCATACATTGACGACAATTACATCAATGCATCCTGTTGACTAAAAAACTTTGGGTAAAATAACAAAAAAAGGGGCTTGGTTATAACACCAAGCCCCTTTTTTTATTATTAAAAATCTAATATGAGTCTGAATATTTATCAGAACTAAAGTCCCCTTTAGGTCCTGAATTACGATGTTTACCTTTTCGCTTTTCGCGCTCTTTTTTTGCAATCTCAACCATTTTATCGATAGTACTATCGATAGCAAAGTACATATCTGCATTTTCTTCATGGGTATGAAAATTAAAGTGAGCCGTTTTGAGATGTAAATCTGCACGGTGGTGCGCATGGTGTGGATTTCCGGTGAGTACGATGTCCAGATTAAATGGCGAAAGTTCTGCTTCATCATGTAAGATTTCTGCAATTTTTGCTAATTTTTCTCGTGTGTGAGCTTCCATGGGATCAGAATGTGACATATTATGAAACGTTATCTTGATATTCATTTGTTCACCTCTATGTATAAGGTTCCAAGCGAGCTTAGTTCTTTGTTGTAGTGTACCATATTTCTATTCTATAAAAATCTGGTTGAAATTTCATTATAAAATTGATTGCCTAGATAACTTTCTTTGGTATAACGATTCTCAAGAACCTCTTTGATGGTCCCAGATGTGACAATTTCTCCATGAAGTACGACATAAATAAGTTGAGCAATCGAGAGCAACTGGTCGACATGATGATCTGAGATAATAACAGCAATGTTTTGTGCTGCCATATCGGTAAAGATTTTTTTGAGTTCATAAATAGACTTTGGGTCAACGCCAGCAAACGGTTCGTCAAGCATAAGGGCCCGTGGCCGCATGAGTATCGACCGAACCACTTCTAACTTGCGTTTTTGGCCTCCCGAGAGTGTCCCTGCATATTTATGTAATGCTGGCGTCAGTGTTGTCTGTTCAAGCCAATGGTCCATCTCTTCTTTAAAAAGAGCCCACGGTTTACCAGCCCACTGAGTTTGATACTCATAAACCAGTTTAAGATTATCAAGAACGGTCATTTGCTGGAAAAGTGATGTTTGTTGTGGGAGATACAGAAGACCATGCTCGACACGTTTGTGTACCGGGAGATTATTAATAATCGTATTGTCGAGCATAATTAAGTTTGTGCCCGTTTTTTCTGTATTATCTTCTAAACTATTATTTGGTCTATTTTCTGTATAAGCGGGCGCTTGATATAAACCCATAACCGTTTTTAATAATGTCGTTTTACCGGCACCGTTAGGGCCCAAAAATGCAACAATCGATCCTAGTTCTGCATGGAACGAGATAGATTTCAGTACCTGCTGTTTTTTAAACGTTTGGCTCAGCGAAACAATGTTAAGAAACATACTTTAAATTTCTGTATTAAATTTCTTTGAGACTAAACTGTATTGGGCATCCCTTGAGGTCAAAATTTCTGCGCAAAATATTCTCGATGCACCCAAGCTCTTTTTGTCCGAACCACAATGGGTGATTAACGTGCAATACAAACGTTGGAATCGTCGCTTTAACGTGTCGTATTTTAAAGAGTTTTAACTGAATACCGGTGTGATATAACGGAATTTTTGTTAAAGCTTCTTTGACAACATCGTCAACGTAGGTTGATTTAAAATGCTGCGTAGCACGATGCCAAACTTTTTGGATCTCATCAAAAATTTTAGATACGTTTTTGTGGGTAATACAGGATGTCCAAATTTGAGGAATTTTACAGAGAATAAACTCATACTCTTTAAGACTTTGCTCAAGTAACGTACGGGTATATTCTGTGATTAAGTCTACTTTGTTAAAAATGGCGATGACCATTTTTCTTTGTTCATATGCATAAAAAAGAAGTTTTAGCTCTTGGTCACTGACCTGACCTTCAGAAGCGTCCATCATAACAAGAACAATATCGGCGTCTCGTATTGCACTCAGAGAGCTTTTAACCATAAGTTCTTCAAGATCGTCAGTAACGCGTGCTTGCCGCCTGACACCTGCAGTATCGGTAAGTTGTACAAGATCGCTACAGTGATATAACGTTTCAGTAACAGCTTCACGTGTTGTTCCTGCAATGTTTGAAACAATCGATCGCTCTTGGTTAATTAATAAGTTCATAAGTGACGATTTACCAACGTTTGGTTTACCGATAATAACAACTTTATACGCAGGAGTAGCAATTTCAGCGGGAGCTTCTTCGGTGAGTGTTTCGGTGATTAAACTTAAGAGGGCGCTGACACCTTTGCCATGAACTGCTGAAACGGGTAAAATCGTTTTAAAACCAAGTTGGTAAAACTCAGGTAAATTATCTTCGTAAGCGCCAGTATTATCACATTTATTAATTAACAAAAAAACAGGCTTATGTGTTTTATGTAAAATAGTTGCAATAACACGATCTTCATCAGAAAATCCATGTTTACCATCACATACAAAAAGAATAATTGCTGCGCTATTGAGAAGGGCCATGACTTTTTCTTGAATTCTTTTCCAGATAATATCATCATGTTTTTTAAACGTGAGCCCGCCAGTGTCAACCAGATCAAAGGTCTTATCACCCCAGGTAATAACTTCGTGAATATAATCGCGTGTTACACCTTCGCGTTCAAAGACGATACTCTTTTTTTCATCAGTAAGACGATTAAAGAGCGTCGATTTTCCAACGTTTGTTCTTCCAACGAGCAGGACTTTTGGGTATTCAAGGTTTTTATTCATCATAGCTTTATTTTATACCATCAGCATTTAAATACAATTTTTGATTTTTTATTCCAGATTGTCAGAGATTTTTTTAATCTTACCAGGAAAATTGTTAACAATCAAGTTGGCTACGGGCCATTTTTCACTATCTTGAACATTTATATACTCTCCGGCTGGTTGCTTGGGCTGTGCCTGGAAAGATTTACCCCCAGCCTGGGCATAATTTTTGCGTACAAAGCCTCCGGATCCTCCGCCTTGACCATAATGAGACTGACCCTGAGATTGGGACGGAGACGGTCTTTCGGCAAGGGCTGGCCCTTGGGTAATTATTTTGACCGGGCTGTTCACAATAGAGCCCTGTTGTAGGTCAAAGCCTCTAAAGTCTGGGAAGCTTTTTAATAATACGGGTAACCATATTGAACGGGCTTCTTCTATTTTGTCGCGTAAAAACGGTCCGTTATTAACAACCTGAATAGTTACTAATTTTGTTGTCACATCAGCGTGAACAAACTGTGCTTGCATCAGAATAGAGGTCAAAAATGGGTCGCTTAATCCTGTAATATTGGTCAGAAAGTTATCCCAGTCTTGATTGTTTGATTTCGGTATTTTTACGTGTGTTTGCTGTTCTGTAGTCTGTGTATTATTTATGGGATTATTCGCTTGTTGGGCTTGTTGGCTATGAGCTTGAGGCGACTGTCCAGAATAATTTTGTGTGCTTTGGGACTGTACTGGTCGCGATACTGTTTGGCTTGTTTGTTGTCCAGGTCCTGAACTACCTGAACTATTTGTATACGTAGGTCGTGATGTTTGTGATATTTTTGAATTAGATCCCGATAAAACTCCAGATGACGGCCCAAAGTTTTTGAGTATATCTTCAAGATCGTGAAGATTTACCTGTTCACAAATTTGCAGTAATACCATTTCGAGAAATAAATGTTTCTTACTTGTCCGTAAAAAAAGTTCTTCTTGCGACCACAATAACTGAAAAATTGCGTTCAATCTATTAAGAGAGCAAGCGTGTGCCAAACGCTTAAGTTCAACAATATCTTTGTTAAAAGAACCGGGAATATTTTCAACGCCGTACTTTACCCATAACAGTGACCGACAAAGATTGACCACCATGTCCCAGACCATTTGTGGCGAGAGCGTTTCAAACGACATAAGCTGGAGTTTTGCTAAGAGTTTTTGGCCGTTTTGATCGATTAAAATGTCAAAAAGCTCAAGTAATTCTTTATTGCTTAATTTACCCAAAACCTGCAAAACAGTCTGTTCGGTTATATTATCACCAGAAAACCGAACGCGTTCGAGTAAATTGATTGCATCTCGCGCAGAGCCTTCAGTTTCTTCGAGTAATAAATCGATAGCAGCGTCGTTAATCGTGACGTTTTCTTGTACACAAATAGAACGTATATGGTCTTTTAAGCTTTGATGTTCTATGGGATTAAAGATTACCTGGAAACAACGAGAAAGAATCGTAGCGGGGATTTTTGGTATCTCTGTCGTTGCTAAAATAAACAGGACAGACACCGGTGGCTCTTCTAAAATTTTTAGAAACGCGTTAAACGCCGCTTTACTGAGCATGTGAACTTCGTCTATCAGATAGATCTTTTTCTGTCCAGATAAGGGCATATAGCTTGAAGAATCGATAATTTGGCGAACGTTATCGACACCGGTGTGCGATGCCGCGTCAACTTCGATAAAGTCTGGATGTTGTCCGTTAACCATTGATTTACATGAGTCACAGGTTAAACATGGGATAGCTTGTTGTGTTGGATTTTCTTGAAAGTTTTGTAATAGCTTACAATTTATCGCAGCAGCAAAAACACGCGCTGTCGTTGTCTTCCCGCAACCTCTTTGACCAGCAAAAAGATAGACCGGAAAAAACTTTTTAAGATACAAGCTGTTTTTGAGCATTCTAATCGCGACGTCTTGTCCGACGATTTGATCAAAGTTCTGCGGGCGCCATTTACGGGCAAGGTTTAAATCTGGTTTTTGGGTTGTCATAATGTCCAAATTTTACAAAAAATATATTTTTTATAGCGCAAATTCTAGGTTCTGTTGAGTTTTTAAAACTTGCTTCAAAAATTTGAAAGAATTAACGAGAGCTTTGCCTGGATCCCGGGATGACGTAGGCGTATAAATTTTTACAGGACAAGAATTTCTTGGGATTTGCAAAATTAACGGATTTTTAATGGTAATTAATTGTAACAATGGCCTACAACGTCATCCCCGACTTGATCGGGGATCCAGGCAAAACCCAACTTTAAACCCAAGAATTAAATGTCATTAAAACTCAACAAAACTTAAAAATAGAGCGTACCAGATTCTCAAGAAAAGAGTACGAAATCCAGACAATAAAAACGGGGCTTACAAAATTACTTTGTAAGCCCCGCAAAATATCAGTTCAGTTTTTTGATATTACTCTGCAGCATAGCCAGCAATAATATCGTTGATATCACTGTTTTCTTCAGGTTCTTCACCCGCTGCAGGTGCAGGTGCCGCAGGTGCTGGTGCTGCAGGTGCCGCTGCACCTCCTCGTCTCACATTTGCTGGTAAATGAGTTTTTCTGTGTTGGCGATCAATTTCATGAGCGATTTCTTTTTTCTTCTTAGAGCGTTCAATGTGAACACAACTATCGACCAAATCGCGGGCTGCTGGTGTCGCTCTGTCGCGCCAAATCATTGGATCTGCTCCAGCTCTGAGAAGAATTATGACACAACTTCTATGGCCCTCTTCCGCCGCGCAATAAAGAGCTGTAGCTGCCTCTTTGTCTTGGTCGTAATCATTCACATTCACTCCTTTTGCAATGAGTTTTCTCAAGGCATTTGCGTAACCTTGATGAGCAGCTTGCTGGAGATATGGACCTTGCAAAGGAGGGTACCATCCGCTGAGCTCGTCTAAAGTCTTGGTTTCGATATCTGCAACCATTTCTGCTTCGCTTTCTTCGTGGCCAACTAGTCTGGCATTGACGGTCGACAAGCCAAGGGCTGCTACAAATAAGAGATTTAATACAATTAAACGTTTTAAATTTGTCATATTCATCATGACTCCTATGGTTAGGGGGTTAACTGAATTTTAAACCAGGCCAAACATCAGGCCTAATCAATTTAAAACAGCTTTTTTAATCTATTGTCTATCTTGATTATGACACCCCCCCCAACAAAAATGCAATAATTTCAAAAAGAAATTAATTTATTAAAAGAAGAGGGGCTGCGACAAGGGCTCCGTGAACCTGTGAAAATCTCTGGTTCGGGCTCGAGGTGCTGGAATCTCATAAAAAGACGTTTTTGTGCGTGATAGTTCTTGGGATTGCTTTGTTCTGTTGTATTTTTTGTAACAAATTTGTATACTTAAATTGTAACATTTATATAATTTGAGGGGTTTATAATGTCTAAACTTATGAGAATAAGCGATTCAACGATAGAAAAGCTTGAATCGCTGAGTAAGCTTACCGGTGAATCGAAGCAAAAACTTATTGATCGAGCTATTACGTTGTACGTCTATGAACAGACCTTAAAGGCTGCAAATAGACAGTATGCTGCTTTAAAAAAAGATCCCGAGGCGTGGAAAGAGATGAAAGAAGAGTACGCAGAATGGGATATAACGCTGAATGATGGGCTTGAAGATGATAAATCCTAATAATCTCGTACGAGGATCGATCTGGCTTGTTGATTTAGATCCAACAATGGGACATGAGCAAGCAAAAAAACGTCCATGCCTTGTTGTCAGTGCAGATACTTATAACAAGGGCTTAGCCGGATTAGCAGTTATAATGCCGATTACATCACGGCAACGTGAACTTTTTTGGTATGTTTCGCTGAGTCCCTCTGAGGGCGGTCTTGATAAGAAATCATATATTATCTGTGATCAGGTACGAAACGTTTCGTTGCAACGATTTTCGTCAAAGTGTCTGGGATTTATAAGTGATCATACATTTGAACAGGTTGAAGAGCGATTAAAAATTTTGTTTTATCTGGTCCCAAAAGAATAATTTTGCTCAAGATTGTCTCGGGTATGTAATGTATAGATTTACACAGATTCTCAAGAAAAGAGTATGAAATCTAGACAATAAAAGCGGGGCTTACAAAGTAATTTTGTAAGCCCCGCAAAATATAATTAATTTTTTTAAGTTACTCTGTAGCATAATCAGCAACAAGATCTGCTACATCACGTGGCAAACCAGTTGTACCCTGTGCTTGATCAATTTCATGGGCTGTGTGGGGGATTCTTGCTCTTCTTTGTTGTTCTGCTAACTGTTTTGCACAACTATCAACAAAATTACGGGCTCGTACGCTTGCACTATCGCGTCCAATTACTGGGTCTGCTCCAGCTTCGAGGAGCATCATGACACAAGATCTGCATCGCGAGCGTTCTGCAGCATTACGCCTCGGACTTTTTGCTGCAGCATAAAGAACTGTGTTTCGCCAGCCACGCTGTTGAAAATTTACATCAATTCCTGGTTGAGCAAGAAGCATTCTTAAAGCAACGACATAACCGCTTTCAGCAGCATGATAAAGAGCATAATAAAGTTCGTCCCCGACGAGTGTTCCGTTTTCGAGATCTTGAATTACTTTTGCTTCATGATCTTGCATTATTTTTGCTTCATATTCTTCAGCATCAGTCAGAACGGCATGTACCGTTGACAGGCTGAGAGTAGCAGCAAGCAGGATGTTTAACATAATTAAACGCTTTAAATTTGTCATATTCATAATGACTCCTCTGTTTATGGGGTTAACTGAATTTTAAACCAGGCCAAACATCAGGCCTAATTACTCAACGTTGTAAGCCCCGCAAAATTTAACAAGCCTTTTACCGTGTTACTCCACAGTATAGTCAGCAATAATATCTGCCAGATCAGGTGGTAATTGCGTCACTGGATGTTCTTTATCGATTGCAGCACGTGTAAGTTCTTTTTTAACCAACGCTGCGGCTTTTTCCGCGTCAGCGGGAGTGTCAAAGTGTGTAGCGTCTACGGTTTCGTTCGCACCTGATTCGAGGAGGGCGCGAACACATGCAATACTGCCCATCTGTGCGGCGATCTCAAGGGGTTTTGCATGTATGGAATAATTCACGTTTTTAATACGTCGCCCACCATATGGTTCTCTTTCCCCCATATAAGATAGTTCGTCGTTAGACAATGTTTCTGTTCTTGCACCTGCGTCGCAGAGTAGACGGATACAATTATCTTGGCCATGTCGTACAGCTAAAGTAAGAGCTCTGTTACTAAAATTCACATCAATTCCCTTGTCAATAAGCATTTTTAAAGCAGCAAGGTAACCGTTTTGTACAGCTGGTTCAAGGAATTGATTATAATAGTTCCTCATGTTTCGATCATTTGCTTTGATAAAGTTTTTTGAAGGTATTAGCGTGATCTTCCTAATCATCTCTTCTTCGGCATCGGTCGACGGGGTATACTTGCTGAGTATGTCGTTCGTTTTTGCTGATAGCACGACGGGTTTTGCCTCCACCATGGTTTTTTCTTTTCTTTGAACTTTGGTTTCATGATCCATGGCGGCGTTGACCATTGACAAGCCAAAAGCTGCAGAGAGCAGGATATTTAACATAATTAAACGTTTTAGATTTGTCATATTCATAATGACTCCTTTGTTTATGGGGTTAACTGAATTTTAAACCAGGCCAAACATCAGGCCTAACCAATTTAAAACAGTTTTTTTAATCTATTGTCTATCTTGATTATACCCCCCCCCAACAAAAATACAATAATTTCAAAAAGAAATTAATTAATTAGAAGGGGGTGGGGTGCGTAGGGGCCCATGAATCTGTGAAAAGTCAGGTTCAGGCTCGATTGAAGTATTCTAAGACAGGGCAAAAGACAGTTGATCAGGGCAAAATAAAACCCCAGCAAACCTGGGGTTTTATTTTGAAGAAAATAGTATGAAATCTGGTTGATCAAACGTTAACTTGTTGGCGCTATTAGGGTGACTTTTTGTAGCGTATCTCTGAGCTTGAGTACGTTTGTTTGTAACAATTCGAGCGCTTTAACCAGTGACGTTATTGGATATTCGGTTACTATTTTAATAAATGCATCATATCGAGCGCGTTGAGCAGGGTCTGTAGTTAGATCTCTTAGCTTAGCTGCAAATTGTACAGGTGTTTGTCCGAGTTTATTTTTTATGGTGCTGTCTGCTCCAGCATCTAAAAGTTGGAGAATCACAGATTTGTTGGGTGCAGCACGTGCGGCTACGTGCAATGGTGTTTCTCCAACCACGCTTTTGGCATTAACCTCAGCTTTATGATCGAGAAGCATTTTGACTGATTTTTCATCTTTTCCATTGTCTACAGCAAGATGTAGTGGGGTCTGACCTAAATGGCCTTTTACATTAACATTTGCTCCAGCGTCCAAAAGCATTTGAAGAGCTTCAAGATCTGTTATTGGGTTAGCCATTATTGGCTGAATCGCATAATGTATGGGTGTACTGCCCGAAAAATTGGAGATTGAGAGATCGGCTTTTTTCTCCAAGAGTAAGCGAATCATCTTGTGCTTATTAGGAGATTTTTTTAGCAGAACTGCCGTCAGCAACGGAGTTTCAAGAGCGTCTCCTTTCTTATTAATGTTATCACCGTGTGCTAAAAGCATTTCTACGGTGTCAATATCATTTGCTTTTACAGCAGCATGCAAGGGAAAGTCTCCATTACAATTTTTTATAGAAAAATTTGCCTTATTATCTAAAAGTTTACCGATAATAAACTTTCTTTTGACAGGATCATTCAAATTGAGGGCAGCCCATAAGGCTGTAGGGCATAGTGAACCGGATGTTATTTTCCATAGGGCTGGAGGGTTTAGTGCTCCGGGTGTTGTTGCACTAACTTCTGCAGGATTTTCTATTTTTTCTAATACTTTTTTATAGAATAGTGTTTGTGCGTTTGCTTCAATAGTATGTAAGAATGGTGGTAGTGATGACGTTACAATTTTAGAAACAAACCAGGTCCAATATGGTTCATATACCATCAACAACAGAATATCTCGCAATGATAGCGCATCCAAGGTTATTTCTACTCCCGTATCATCCAACAGTTTTTTTATACATAAAAAAATGGCGATATCATTGGTAAGTCGTGGGTTATTGGAATTAGTTAATAAATTGTTGGGAGTAAGCGAATCTAATGCGGCTTTGATGCGCATAATGACTCGAGCACTTAATGCCTCAGGGGCTTTTGTTTGGGGATTTATGATGGTTGTGGTAACAAGCGTTGGATTTGCTTGTACATAATCGATAACAGATTTTGTTTCAGTATCGCTCAATGTTTCTTGGTATAACGTCTTTGCGAGTTCTTCGGGTGATGTAATTACAGCATCAACGTGAGTATTTGCGCATATAAATACAATAAAATATAAAATAGTCTTAATAGCCTTAGAAATATTTTTATAGAACATAGTTGCCCCCTTTTTTCACATATTTTTCTATCCGTATTCTAGACTTTAGATTCCAGATTTTTCAGAGTATAAAAAATATATAAAAAAAACGATGCTTCTAAAAAAATATCAAAAATGCTTTATGGGCGTTGCTATTTCAGGAGCTTATGAGCTTTAGATTATAATTTTTTGAATATGAATATCAAAAGCGGGGCTTACAAAATTACTCAACTTCGTAAGCCCCGCAAAATTTAATCAATTTTTTTGATATTACTCTGCTGTTTATGGGGTTAACTGAATTTTCAACGGGCCTAACATCAGGCCTAACTAAGTATTAATTTTATCGTCCACGAACGTTAATGACAGGACGCTTGTTCGGAGATTTTATCTTTGCTTTTTCATCCGACAATTCTTTTGTACAGCGATCAACTAATACTTGGGCGTTTTTGAATGTACCGGCCATGGAAGAAGATAGTGCACTCTTAAATGTTTTGCTATTAAAAAAAGTTGTTTGAGCGCCTGCAGAGAGGAGTATTTTTACCGTCTCAGCATCGCCTGATTGTGCGGCCATATCAAGAGGGAACCTACCAGAGTTATCTGCTTGGTTAACGTTTGCCCCAGCTGCAATAAATTTTTTCAAAAGCCCACGCTGTTCAGGCTTGCCATCGAGTACATAAGCAATAGCGGTTGATCCATCGGTTGCCCGAGCATTAATATTTGCACCAGCTGCCAAAAGTGTGTTTGCTATTGGATAGAATCCTTGCATTAAAGCGATTTGAAGGGGTGTTGATCCTATATACCCCGTAGTGGATTGTGCGTTTAAATCAACGACATCTTTTTCGATAAGCATGTTTAAAAGATCGGGATAGTTTCGGTCTACTGCTTCAGAAAGGAGATCAGCATTTGTAGTTTTGAATGCGTCGATTCTTTCTTGTAGTGCACTGATCCTATTTTGTTCGCTTTCACTCATGGCGCTTACCTGGGACAAGCCCAAGCCAAGTGTTGCTGCGAATAAAAGATTTAACATAATTAAACGTTTTGTACTTGTCATCTTCATAATGACTCCTATGGTTATGGGGTTTTCGTGATATTTCTCATACTCTGAGCCTATCAAGCATTAATTCTATTTGTCAATTTTAAAAAAAACTTGGGTGTTGCGATCGATGTGAAGTTGTCCAGAACGGCAAGCAAACGCAAAATAGTGTGAAACCAACTGTTTTTTATCAAAAAAAGCCTAAAAACGACATAAAGATACCCTTTTACCAAATCATAAATATTTGCTATTATTAATTATATGTTTATTTACGCAATAATTTAAGTAGTATTTTAAATTTTATGTATGGAGGTTTGTATGAATAGCTACGGGATAAAGAAATTATTTGTTGTCATGATCAGTTTTATCGTCATGGGTTCGTTGGTATTTCAGGTAACAGCGCAAAAGCGTAAATCAGATGAATTACAACGAGAGACAGCGCGACAAAAACTTACTCATGCGGGCGATAGAACGGTTGTGTTACAACCAGTTGTGCCGCCAGTATCTCCAGTACCTGTCGGTGAAACAGCAGATGATACAGCGACAGGTACAAAAGATACAAAAGTAATAGAGGCCCGTAGTGCTTTTTCAACAGATGCTACTCCTGCTCCAGCACCGGCTGGAGTACCAGACGTTACAAACTTGAGTTCACCGGCAGCGTCAGCACCGGATACCAAACGAGTTTCTGTACCAACGGCAACGGGTGCGCCAGCGAGTTCAACGGTAACGTACGTAAGAAAACTTGGCGATAGAGTATCACAAGAAGATCTTGATACATATAAAGACAATGTTGTGCATTCAGCACTGGCATTAGAGCATGGCGAAATTGTTGGCATTTGTAGACCAACAAAACCAGATGAGTTTATCTATGCAAAAGTTATGGATACTGCAGATCCGTCATGTAAAAATTTTCTTATATCACAAGAAGCTCAAGAAACGATATCGAGTCGTGATCTTGTGTATGGCGTAAAAATGTATCGATTTGAGAATATTCCAGCAAAAAAAGTAACCAAGTCAGGGAGTGTTTCTGCTGCTGTAAAAGTCATAGCTGGTTCTGAGTCTGCAGGGCCTGCAGGATTAGTTTCAGCTGCGCCAAAAGTAGTATCACTCAGTTCGGCACCAGCTCCAGGAGCTGCAGCGCCGGCTGCACCGAAAACGGTTGTATCATCGGGTGAGTTATCACGCGTTGTACCAGATACTGTAACAAAGAGAAAACGTGCGGATACTGGTGATACTCATGATGATGTTGAGGGGAGAGAATCGAAGCGTCTATGTAGTGATAAAAGTGTTACGCGTACGCGTTGTAATCTAGACACGTTACCAAATGCAATATTTTTTCATATCATATTTCTTCATAAATATTTACCCAAAAAAATAGAAAAAAAAATAGAAATAGATACTCCAGGCGCGGGTAACGATTCTAAGCGATTGTCTGCACCAGCAACGGCAGAAAATGCAGAAGGAGATGTTCAGCTCTTGCCGCTTACCGTAGTACTTCTTGGGCTTCACGATATGGCAAATTTGTCAGCAACGTGCAAGCATTTTGATAATGTATTAAAGTCTGGTCCAAGAGGTGATGCCCGCTGGAGCTTGATTGATAGTTATAAAAAAAAGAGTCCAGTAGATATTCCTGGCCTGATGAGAATACCAAATGCTCAAGGATGTACACCTATAGCAAGTGGATGGAGAGATCAGAATCTATACATGGTTGAATCTTTGACCGCAAGGGGTGCTTCTCTTAGAGAACCAATAACTGATGGTAAAAGCATTGTAACAGTTCCATTAAAGACGGTTATCAAGAAACCTGGTAGCAAGCCAGAAAGTATCGAGGCAAAAAAGAGATTAGTCAATCAAGTATTCAATGCATTTGGATCAGATGAAAAAGCGTTTGTGATGGCATTGAAAGAAGATAAGAATGCTGCGTGGTGGTTTATGCTGTGTGATAACGAAGCGTTGGTTGATGAGCTTAAACGAACATGGAATCGATGTGTGGATGCAGGACTTTCTGACATCGATATCTTAACGATGGTATTTGTCAAAGACAAAGGTAACAGATCACCATTTTCTCTGTTAGGAAAACATAAAAAAAGTGCAATGTTTGAGTTTGTTTTTGATTCGATTAAAAAAAATTTAGCGTTCATAGACCCAAGGCTGAGTGATCTTGTTTTTCCGATTTCATATGTAGCTTTTGCTCATGGAAACAAAGAAATATATGAACATTTATATAATTTTTTATCAAAAAATTTTGAAGCTGCTGTATGTATAGATTATAACAATAGTATGCTCAGAAATTCGATAGCCCTTAGGTTCCCGTTAGGAGTTGATACGGCACTAGATTTTGGAGCAGATATTCAAAGATCACCAGATGGTACATACTATCCTCTTGCAAGTGCAGTAAGCAAGGGTGATTTTTCACTCTATCAAAAATTGATAATGCTTGGCGCAACGATTGATATTACTCTAGGCGACGATGATGACGATGATTTAGTGTATAATACAGCATTTGGTGGAAATGTTGAGATTATGAAACATCTTCTTGCACGGTTTGGCGATAAAGCAATATTGGCAGCCAATAAAGCGAATAAACACGGTTGCACACCTTTAGGGGAAGCAATTTCCAAGGGCCATGAAAAGATGGTTGAATGTTTGATTACGGAAGCTAAGATAGCTGTGAATGCTCCATGTAATGCTGCAGGAGATTCTCCAGTCATGGACGCTGCAAAATTGGGCAAATTTTCTGTATGCAAAAAAATGATTGATCTTGGTGCAGATGTCACGGTAAGAGACACTAATGGAGATAGCTTGATAGACATTTTAGTACTGAGTGGAAATGTTGAAATCATGAAACATCTTCTTGCACGGCTCGGTGATGATACAAAAAAAGCTGTTAATGAACCGAATAAAAATGGGTTTACACCATTGGGCTTAGCTATTTTTTTTAACCATGAAGCTATGGTTGAATATTTAATTACAGAAGCTGGGGTAAATGTGGATGCCCCATGTACTGCTGATGGATGTACGCCTGTATTGTACGCGGCAGAAAAAGGTAATTTTCCTGTATACCAAAAATTGATCGGGCTCGGTGCAAACACTGCTGTAAGAGATTCTTGTGATAGAGGATTGGTACATTGTGCAGCACAAGGGGGAAATGTTGAGATCATGAAAGATGTGCTTGCGGGGTTCGATGATGAAAAAAAAGCAGCAGTCGTTGATGAACCAGATGAAAATCAAGATAGACCTTTATATTTTGCGATATCTTCTGAATCTACAGAGATGATTAAATATTTAATTGAAGAAGCTGGGGTAGATCTGAATGACTCTTTAATCCTTGCTGTACGAGATAGAAAGCTTGAAGTCTATAAAAAATTGATTGAGCTTGGTGCAGACTTTCGTGAAATTAAATTACATGATGCCGCATATGTTGGAAATGTCGAGATCATGAAAGATCTGCTTGAGCGACTAGGTAGTGATGCAAAAATAGCTGTTAATAAACTGAATGAAAAAGGTGAGCCACCACTATATTTTGCTGTAAAAGGTGGGGCCGTTTCTATGATTGAGTTCTTAGTTTCACAGGGTGCTGACGTTAAGGGCATTGTACATGGTAAAAGCTTGTTAACACATGTACGTGATTGGTTGCGTGAGGTAAGAACCAATGCATCAAGCGAGCTTCCAGTAGGTGAAGCAGATTATGAAACAGTTGTTTATGTTTTGGAAACATTGGGAGCTTGATAAAAAGTTTTAAGATTTTATAGTTATGCGTTAAAAAGAAAAATATCTCCAGGTGAAAATCTGGAGATATTTTTTTGGGTTTTTAGGATAACACGAGTTCGGGGTTATTTATTTTTTTAAATGTGCATAACTTCGAACTTACGTTAGGATAGTAACCAATTTGTTTTGCGAATAATTTTTTGAATGTGGGCATCGACTTTTGCTGATGTTAATTTTCCCGTGTTGCCAATTTCGTAAAAAGAATAATCGCGAATTCCAAAAAACTTTAAGCTTTCTTTGATCATCTCTGAGCCAGAGTTACCCGTTCTGAACCATCGAAATAAGTTTGACATGCTGGCGCTGTTAACGACAAGTGCTTTTTTGATCTTATGAAGGGGGATCCCGTAGGGGCCCTTATCGAATTTCCAGGCGTAATTGGTGACCAGATCGAGCCAGCATTTTAAAATACCTGGTACGGCGTACCAATAAATTGGGTAGACGATAAAGATACGGTCAGCAGACATGAACAGTTCTTTTGTTTCTTGATAGAACGGATATTTTGCCAAGCCTGATTGTTCATCCCAGCCATCAGAGCTATTAGATCCAGAAGATCCCGTAGGTTCATAAAATGGGATCTCTTGTTTTTGGATATATTTACGGTCATAAAGATCAAGAACGTCGACCTGGACGTTAACACCATTAATAATTTGAGTCTTGAGATGATCGACAGTATTGTAAAAAATACGACCGCTGAGTGAATCTTTACGAGGATGGGCAAGAACGGCAAGAACTCTCACGATACTCCTTTATTCTCTTATATTCTCTTTACGTATTCTCTAATGACGTTTACTTCTGTGGCGACTGTTAGAAAGCCTGAATAAGTCTAGGCAGGGGGTTTTAGGGCCTCTTCAAAAAAGAAGGGGTAAGATACAGAGATGTGTTACCCCTGCTGCTTCCTTCCGGACCTGACAGATTGTGCAACACACCAACTTACCTTACCCCAATTTTGAGTACTTAATAATTTCAAACGTAGGTCCGTCTTCGCCAAGGCTACGTCGGACTGTCTTCGCTAATTTCTCTTAAAGCTTATGTAATTTTTCTTACATTTTTTCTTCGGCGCTAGCCAGACGAAGCTCGTAAGAGCGAAGACTGGTGGAGAGAGAGGGATTCGAACCCTCGATGCCCCTTTCAGGACATACACGATTTCCAATCGTGCGCTTTCGACCACTCAGCCATCTCTCCTATTTTTTTTATTTAACAGGATCTTTAGCTTTAGGTGCAGCAGCTTCTGTTTTTACGTCTGTTTTTGCTTCTGTTTTTACAGCTTTTGCAGGCGCTTTAGCTTCTGCTTTTACGGTTTCTTTTTCTTTAGCTGGTTCTTTAGCAGCAGCTTCTTTAGCAGGAGCTTTAACTTCTATTTTTTCAGCCGGTTTTTCAGCGCGTGTTGTTCTTTCTGCAGCACGTTTAGCTTCAGCTTCTGTTTTATCTTTAGCTTTTTGATCTGAGAAAGCTTTGCGACCTTCTTTGATTGATGCTTCAAGATGCTCAAGAACAAACGCGATAGCCTTTGGCGAATCGTCGTTTGATGGGATAACAAATGATACACCTTCTGGGTCGGTATTGGTATCAACCATTGCGATGATTGGTAAACCTAGGCGAGATGCTTCTTTAACAGCAGAATGTTCTTTTTTAGCGTCAACAATAACGATTGCAGCAGGTGGGTAATCAAGATTGATAATACCACCAATGTTTCTTTCAAGACGTGCAATCTCTTTGTTGATCATGACAATTTCTTTTTTCTTGTAGTGTGTCGTTGATTTTTGAACAACATCCTGCAAGTGCAAATAACGTGTGATTGCTTTTTTAACTTGATCGTAGTTGCTTAATGTTCCACCAACCCAACGATTGATGACGTACGGCATATTAAGCGATACAGCAACACGTTGAACGATATCTTGAGCAGCTTTTTTTGTTCCAACGAACAAAACGCTTCCGCCGGTGCTCGAGACTTCTTTTAAGAAGTTTCCAGCCCGTTCAAGCAAAAATGCTGATTTTGATACGTCGATAAGGTGAACTTTGTTTTTTGCTCCCCAGATGAATGGACGCATTTTTGGCGACCAACGGGAAGTTTTGTGTCCAAAATGGACACCAGCTTTGAGCATCTCTTTTAAATCGATAGACATAGAATCCTTACATGTGGGTTATAACTGTTGCTTCTTGGGTATTTTTGTCTTAATTCTAGAACAAAAATTAACCACCCGTAAGAAGAAGCAAGCTGTTTATATAATTACTGCTATTTCCACTGAAATAACAGGCATAATCCTAACAAAACTGTTGAAATAAGCAACTTTTAATCACTTTTTCCCAATAACTTTATTTGATTTAATCGTATTAAGGTATGTTCTACCAACAAAAAATGCAATAACGGTCCAGATTGAGGCAACCCCAATAGAACATGCAGACTCGATAGCAAAAATTATTGAACTGTTTTGAAAGATTGCAAACATATTTACTGCTGAACCTGATGTCTTTGATAAAGTTCGTCCAAATGAATCGATCCATGCTTTAGACTTGAACTGAATGTCTTTGACGGTTGGTATATACAAAATCTCTCGAATTGGTTGATTGAACCCATAGTTTAACGCGCGTAAGATAACCATGGCAATAAATACGGTTATGAGTTTTGGATGAATCATTAAGATAATCGTGAGTAATATCGAAACAATCGGCATAATAAGCAAGCACTTTTGTAATCCTATACGTTTTAAAAGATGGGATGTGCCAAACATTGCAAAGAAAAAGCTTAATGCTTGAAATGTGCCGGTGTAAATAAACATAAACGAACTCATTGCTTGTACGTTATTATTGGTTTCAAGCGACATGAGTACTTGCATTTGATAATCAAAAATCGTATTAATAATTTCAAAGCTATACACAAGGCCGAAAATTCCTAAAACGTACGGTTCAGTCAAAAGTAACTTAAGACCTTCAAAGACCCCCGGTTTTTTACGGGTATGTGTTTCTGTTTGATTTGCATCATATGCAGCTTGGTAGCCATGGAGATGAGACTCTGGAATTGACGAAATAAGTTTGCGAATACACAAACCGCCGGCAAGTAAAAGAAGTGCAGCAAATAGTGTTAGTAATGGTATTGATTGCCAGCTTGCAAGACTTGATCGTTCAAGTAACAGCCAACTGATGAGTGTCGTACTAATACCACCAAAGCGAGATGCTGCAACAATAAGACCATAGTTTTTACTTGCAAAATCGGGTGTACTAATTGAGTTAACAAAAGCCCAAAAGGTACCAACGACCATGCCTTGAAACATGTCCATAGAAAATTCAAAAAGCCAGCCCAATATGCGATAGGGGCTTGTTTGGGTATTTTTTATCCCAAATGTAGGGTGAAAAAAGAAGTACGAAAAAATGATACCTAAGATTGCATAAAAAATAAGAAAGAAGTAAACAGCTTGATAGCGCTTAAGCTTGTCTATTAATTTCGAATATAAGAGCATGACCGGGATCATAATAACTATGCTTAAAATCTTAGCAATTGGTTGATACTCTTTTCCTACAAAGCCTAAAAAAATAGAAGTTTTAAGCGATCTAAGAATTGAGTATGCGCCTATAATAAAAAAAAATGTGAAAGCCGACAAAACTATCTTTTTTTTATCGTAAACATCTATCTGGAAATTTTTTTTAAAAGAAGAAAAAAAGCTCTTTAACCTGTGTAACATAACATCTCACTCAATTTTTTTTTAATATTTCAGTAGTGTAAGTAAAAAGAATTTTATGACGAACGTTGGTTGTCATCAACGAGATCTGGTTCTGAAACTTCCCCAATAACTGTTTTCGTGTCGATAGCATTTTGCAGTTTTTTACCGAGGAAATAGACAACAATAATCCACATTGAGGTTAAACCCAAGCTTAAACTCATGCTTGAAAACAAGATAACAGCGGGGGCGGACCCTTTTAGTGAAACATTGAAAAGCGAGCCCAAGCTCTTAGCCATGCGGGAGCCAAATGCATCGGTCCACGCTTTTGCTTTAAATTTTATATCTTTAGTTGTTGGAATATAAAGAACTTCTCGCGTTGGGTGATTAAACGCATAATTAAATGATCGTAATAACACTGATACGGTGAAAAAGATACCTGATACCGGGAAAAGAAATGTTACAGATATTAAAAAGAAACATAATAACGGGAAGAGAAATAACGAGAAACGAAATCCAATAGACCGCAAGATAGGGGTTGTCCCGAAAAACGAAACAATAAGCCCAATCAGATTCATGATTAAATAGTAGAGCGCGTAGTATGCCGTCATACCACCAACGGTTGCATGCGCAGCGTCTGCTTCGAGCGCAACGTGATAGTCGAAAATGACATTGACGATTTCATAAAAAATAACGAGTGAAAAAATACCGAGAACATAGGGGTTTTTTAAAATAATAAAGAGTCCGTCAAGTGAACTTCTCAAGCTGACTAAGAAGCTTTGAGGCTCATACACTCTTTGTTTTTCTAGCTTATATGCAGCTTTGTAACCGTGCATGTAGCTATCTGAAACTTTTTTAACAAGAAGATAAATAGTAAAAGCAGCTCCTAACAAGAGAAGGCTTCCAACAAGCAGTGCATTTGGGAGCAAGCTTAATTGACCGTCTACCGGCGTTGATCTCAAAAAATAATAGAGTGATCCAGCAGCAAGAATACCGCCAATTTTTGATCCAGAAACAAAAAAACCATAATAATTTTTTGCGTCTTGGAGTGTATTAACAGAGTCGGCAAAGGACCAAAATGTCGTCGAAAAAAAAGCATCAAAGCTTTCCATGAAGAAGTAAAATGCCCAGCCGATCCAGCGAGCTGAACTTATTTCTGTATTAGATACGCCGTATACGGGATGCGATAGGAAAAAATAGAAAATAATGCCACCAAGTGCATGAAATCCTGCAAAGCAATAGAGCAGTTGGTGCCGTCTGAGCCAATCGACAAGCTTTGAATACAAAAGAATTAAGGGGATGAGGATAAAGAGAGAATATAGTTTTGCATCAGGAATAAGTGAAGCCCCGACCATTTTTGAAAATATCGCAATTTTTAAAGGGCGCCAAATAACAAGGCATGCCATCATGAGCAAGAAGGTGAGTGACAGGAAAAAAACTTTGAGCTTCAGCTCTTCTTTTATTTCCCACAAGGTGCTTAATCGAAACTTTGACGGCTTACTTTGCATACACGATTCTCCATATTTTGCTGATATTTTAAACTAAAACTAAGCCTATAACGTTACATGCCGTGAAGATGATTTCATAAATCATACAACAGGGTCTAGATAGTTTCTTAAAAAAAAGCATTATGTCAATGGAAACTTTTTTGATAGTCAAGGATGCAGTATCTAGCTTGCTTGTATTTTTCTATTATGAAATATCGAGTTGTTTTAATTAAGAAAAACAGCGGTTTTTCTAGTTTAATTGAGCAAAAACTAATCCTGATTTTAGTATATGGTTATATGACAGAAAGTCAATTGACGAACATGCTTAGTTTACGTTTATTTATGTTCATATTATGTTTTATGTTTATGGTATGAAGCTGAGGGGAAGATTTCAGGGATTTTTTTGACAATGCTTGGCTTTTTTATTGAGCGTTCTATACTAAAGAGCGTATGAAAATATTGCTCAGCTCGCTCTGTTTGAAGCATTCAGGTATGAGTTATGCTGTAAGATGTAACATCTTGTGGTGATCATAAACATTATTTTTTAAAATCATGGCATGAAAAAAAACGAAAAAAATTAAAAAACTATGGAAGAAAACTATAAAAAAGGGGAACCGGTATTTTTGCCAGTTCTTCCACTAAAAAACTTAATTGCGTTGCCCAAGAGTATAATACCCGTTGTTGTTGGTCGCGATATCTCAATAAAAGCGGTAGATTTTGCGCTTAAAGTTAATAAAGAGCTTTTTTTAACGGCTCAAAAGGTTCTTGACACTGAAGTGCCTAAATCAGGTGATATTTACCATTTTGGAACACGTGCCGTTGTTTTACAGGTCGCAAAAATGCCTAATGGGACCTTAAAAATTCTGGTAGAAGGGCTTGTGCGTTCGCGCATTGTTTCAGTTGAACAAAACGATGAATTTATTGGTGTTATGGCTGAAGATATTATACCAACACCACTCGAAGACACCCCTGAAAATCTTGCATTATGGCGGAATTTATACGATTTATTTAACGAGTATGTGAATCTTAACGAAAAAGCATCATCAGAAGTTTTAGGACTTTTTCGAGGGCTTGAAGATATCGATTATTTGACCGATACGATAGCAGTTCAGATGCATTTGGAGTTTGAAGAACGTCAGCGTATTTTAGAAACAATTGATCTCAAAGAGCGTGCTCTTAAACTATGTATTTTACTCAAAAAAGAGATCGAGATTCTCAAAGCCGAAAAAAATATCAAAAAACGTGTTCAAAGCCAGGTTGAAAAACACCAAAAAGATTATTATTTAACCGAGCAGATGCGCGCTATCCAGAGAGAACTTGGTCGAGAAGATACGCAACAAGAGATTAACGAACTGCGCAAAAAAGCAAAAAAACTAAAACTTTCTTCAGAAGCACTTGAAAAAGTTGAAGCTGAGCTTAAGCGTTTGGAACAGATGCAACCGATGTCACCTGAGGCTTCGGTAAGCAGGACCTATGTTGACTGGATTTTGGCGATTCCGTGGAGCAAAGCTATTCAAGATACGATCAGAATGACCCAAGCTGAAAAAATTCTGAACGCTTCGCATGCTGGCATGAAGAAAGCTAAAGAGCGCGTTATAGAGTTTATTGCTGCACGTAAATTTGCAGGAGAAAATCTTAAGCGTGCACCAATTATTTGCTTATCGGGACCCCCTGGCGTTGGTAAAACATCACTAGCACAATCGATAGCTGATTCATTGGGCCGCCCATTAGTTCGAATATCTCTTGGTGGTGTTCGTGATGAAGCTGAAATACGAGGCCATCGTAGAACATATATCGGCGCTATGCCGGGTAAGATAATTCAAGCAATTAAAAAGGCAAAAGCTACTAACCCTGTCATATTGCTTGATGAAGTTGATAAAATGGCCATGGACTTTAGGGGTGACCCAGCATCGGCACTTCTTGAGGTGTTGGATCCAGAACAGAACAAAGCGTTTGTTGATCACTATCTTGAAATAGAATATGACTTGTCAAAAGTTATGTTTGTAACAACTGCTAACGTTATTGACAATATTCCGTACCCATTACTTGATCGTATGGAAATAATACATCTTTCTGGCTATACGGACTCTGAGAAGCTTGATATTGCCAAGAGATTTTTATTACCTAAATTGTTAAAAGAGTATGCGTTAACCGATGGCCAGCTCGAACTTACCGATAACATGTTAATAACTGTTATCGATGAATACACAAAAGAAGCCGGTGTTCGACAGCTCGAACGGGTTCTGGCAAAAATGTTACGCAAAACGATTATAGAATTGCTCAAAAATAAAGCCGAAAAAACATTTGTTCTTCACGACGACATTCTTGAAAAATGGCTCGGATCTCCACCATTTAAGCGTGATGATCGCAAGCGTGAAGAGGCGGTTGGTATAGCTACTGGCTTGGCATGGACTGAAGCTGGTGGAGATGTCCTTGAAATTGAAGCGACTGTTATGAAAGGCAAAGGCGCTCTTACGTTGACCGGTCAGTTGGGTGAAGTTATGCAAGAATCGGCACAGGCTGCTATGAGCTATATTAGGTCCCGTGGTAAAGATTTCGGGTTAAAAGACGGCTTTTATTCTGATGTTGATATCCACGTGCATGTACCAGAAGGTGCTATTCCAAAAGACGGTCCTTCTGCAGGCATAACGATGGCTGTGACGCTTATTTCAGCGCTAACACAAACGCCAACGCGACGAGATGTTGCTATGACCGGTGAAGTTACGCTGAGAGGGCGTGTTCTTCAGATTGGTGGCCTTAAAGAAAAGCTTTTGGCTGCAATTAGATTAGGTTTTGCTGTTGCGATAGTTCCCAAGAGTAATGCCAAAGATGTTAAAGAATTTGCACATGAGCTCGATAAGAAGTTTAAAATAGTCTATGCCGAGCATATGGACACCGTTCTTGAAACTGCTTTTGCAAAACCACCATTTTTAGTAGAAAAAAAGAGTGCTGATAAAAAACAGGCAGACAAGCATAAATCTCGTGATAAACATACTAAAAAAGACACAGCAAAAAGTAAGTCTAAGAAAAAATAAGCCTGAAAATATAGGCAAACTATACAAAACCCTCACGTTATTAAAGACGTGGGGGTTTTTTTCGTATGTGTATGTCGTATGTGTATGTAGAGATGACAGGGTAAGATTCTCGTGGGATTCTTGTAAGATTATTGTTATACGAAGCATATTTTCTTTATGCTAAGAATACAGCTGAGAATAAAATAAAGCTTGGGTGGGCTTTCGTACTCTGTTTATGCATATAATAATTTTTAATATTTTGGGGAGTCTGTCGTGAATAAAAAAAATAGTATGTTTGTTGTGAGTGTTGGGTTTTTACTGATTAATATTGGCTTTATACGCGCAAAATGTATTAATCAGTACCATAATAAATTACGTACGATACAAGGTGAAGAGACAAAACAGTATAAGTGCCGTCGACAAAATAGTGAAAAATCAGCATTTGATGCCAATGATGTATGCACATACTGTGGATGCTTGAAAGACTTTCATAATAACGACAACAACCAGGTTAGTGATCAGGATAAACAATAAGAACCTACTTTTTGTGTGTCAAATAATGCATCATGAGCAAGGGTCCTACAAGAAAAATTCCGGCAAGTACAATGCACAGGTGCAGAATAACTCGAACAAGAATTATTTCATGTATCATGGCAGCTCCTATCAATAAGTATGAGAAATATTAGTATCTTGAGACCCACAAAAAAAAGCCCCCAGTAACGTACTGGGGGCTTTAGTTTTTCTTTATTCCGCTCTGTTTTACCGTGTTGTACTATCGCCAGCCCAGTTTTTATTGGGTTGTAAAATAGTAGTAAAAATATAGTGGAAGAGATGCTGTTCGTCATGGCATGCTGATACGAAAGTTTTTTTTCTTGATATAGCTTGTGATTGGGTCTGTATTAGATGGGACATTTTCTCACCAATTAACTCTTAATAGTACTGTTTCTCATGATATTCACCGGTGTGTCATAATTTTTATCACTGTATCATCTTAGAAAACTATCTGTAAAGAATCATGAAAAAAATTTATAATTAACCGCGTTCTTCAATAGAAACGGTCGATCCTGAAGATGTTTTTTCAATAATAAAATGAACGGGAAAATTATCTTTAAATTCAAGAAGATGGGAAACGATAATAATCTTAGAAAAATCTTTTTGAATGGCGTAAATAGCTTCCATGATGCGTGCAAGCCCGTCTTCGTCTTGAGAGCCAAAGCCTTCGTCGATAATAAGTGTTTGTAATGCTGTGCCGGCTCTATGTGCTAAAAGTTTTGAAATAGCTATTCTGAGGGCAAAGTCAACACGAAACGCTTCGCCACCAGAAAACATCTCATACGGTCTAATACCTATAGAATCTGATATTTGAATATCCAATGTCTCTTTAACGCCGCCACTTTTTAAATCACGTAACGACTCCATAAAGATTTGGGCTTGATTATCGGTTAATTTTGCAAGAATAGTATTGGCTTCAGCTTCGATTTCAGGGATTGCTTCTTCGATCAGAAGTGCCTGAATGCCATTTTTGCTGAGTGATTGTGAGATTGTCTGATAATCTTCGATTTCGCGTTCTAGTATCAGAAGTTTTACGCTATTTTGCTGCTGGTCAAGCGTGATTTTTTTAATACGCTGCAAGTCGTTTTCATAGCTGCCAATATTTTGTGTAGCCAGATCTTTTTGATGCGTTACAAGAGCAAGCTCTTTTTGATATTCTGTAATTATCGTGATTAATCTATTTTCATGTTCTGGGTCATGATACTTTTGTGCGATATGATTAATAAGTTCGACGATCTGTTTTTTAAAAGACCGTAATTCGTATAAAATACGCTCTAATTGTTTTTTTCTTGATAGTTGTTGGTCTAGCTCTGGCCTGATTATATCCAATTGTTGTAACAGTATTTCAGTATCGTGCAATTGGCTCTTAATATTTTTATGCTCTTGATGATCAAAAATCAAGCCTGCTTTTTCTGTTTCTATAATTTTAAGTTGCTCTGCCAGCGAGACCAAGAGCGGGTCTTTATCGAGTATTATACTATTTTCTTGCTCTTGTTTTTCGACGAGCTCTTTATTAGTTTTTAGAGTAACATGAGCTATTTGCTGTTCTTGTGTTAGAGTCCGTACTTCTGTATCAAGTACTTGAAAGCTTTTTTCAAATACTTGCATCTGTTTTTTTATCTCTTCTTGCTTGTGGGTAATACTGGCAAACAGATCAGCTTCTTTTTGTAGCAATTCGCTGTCATGATGCTGGATAACAAGTATTTCTTTAAGTTTTTTTATGATCGTACCAATGCGAACAAGTCGCTGTGTTATAAACGTTTCGTGTTGTGCAAACTGATTACTTAAAAACTGTTTGCGTTTAACGGTAAGAACTTGGTCGCACAGTGGGCAAGCGGGGTTGCTGTGGTCGTGAACAACTTTTTTCTTCTGTTCAAGCTCAGTAAGCTCGTTTTTTGTCCAGTTGCCCTTTTGGATGAGCGCCTGGTAGAACGCACGTCGTTTTTCAAATTGAGCTTTGTTTGTTGCAAATTTTTTATCAAATTCGTCTTTTATGAGCGCTTTTTCGTGTAATATAATAAGTTCTTGTTCTAACGTAATAATTTTCTGGCTGATATCAGCTTTCAAAAGCTCTTTTTGCCGGACTGTTTCTTGAATATGCTTGATCGTAATTGTTTCTTTTTCGCACGACATTCTGCGTATAAATAAGTTTTCGTCAGCAAGTTTTTGTAAAGATACTCGATGTTTTTGGGCTTGTTCTTTTAAGTGCAAGATTTTCTCTTGCATCGCGAGCTGTTTTTGCTGAATTTCTAAAAAACTTTGTTCTTGTTTAATTAATACCCATTTTTTTTCTTCAAGTGCTTTAATCGAAGGCATTTTTAGGCTTGATGTGTGTACTTTTTTCCATGTATGCAAGATAGCAAGCATGTGAACAGTTTTTGTATGTAGATTTTGTTCGAGTATATGTTTTTGTTCTGTAAGCTGTGTATAAACTGTTTTTTCAGTCGTGAGCGTCAATTTTTGGTGTTCTAATACGGTTAATTTTTCTTGTATATTTTTAAGTGATAGCGTAATTCTTAAAATATTCTCTTTTTCTTGGGTTAATAACGCGTGTATATTTTGTTCTTGTGAGAGCTCAAGCGCATTATTTTCCTGTATTTTTAATAACAGTTTTTTATCTTCAGTATATTTCCTAACAAGATCCAGAGCTTTCTGGTGCATGTGATCATACTTTTCAAGACCTAAAATAGATGAAAGAATTTGTTTACGCTCTTTTGGTGACTTCTTAGAAAACTCGTTCGATTGTCCCTGGCGTAAAAAAGCAGAATTAATAAACGTTTCAAAGTCTATGCCAACTAAGAGCTCTATTTTTTCTTGTGTTGCACGAATTGTTTTATCAGTTAACGAAACAAATCGTTGATTGACCGTATCAAAAACTTCAAAATCAAGTGCCGCATGAGGTTTGCCGTATGTTTTTGCAAACTCTCGGCGTGCTCGATAAATGCGTGTGCCTAGTGCAAACTCAAGACTTACCAGCATTCTTGTTTGGCCAAGTTTTAATAAACCTTCGTCAGCTTTTGCTGTTCCAGACGTTTTACGAGCTTGTCCCCAAATAGCCCACGTTATTGCATCAAGAAGGGCAGATTTGCCATGGCCATTTTTGCCAGAAAGACAGAGCAGTGCATGATGTTGAAAATCAATCGTTTGCAATGGCTCGCCGTAACTGAGAAAATTTTTGAGTTCAAGTTTTAAAGGAATCATAAAAATATTGGAAAGAATCCCGTTTCATAGTACCATGGCTTAAAAAAGTATCGTGAATTATAAGATTGTGTAATTTTTTATTATACCTAATCTATTAAATTCTCATCATACGATTATATCAAAAATTAAAAATAACGCTTGTTCTATTATTATGATTTATTATGATTGACCGAAGATATTTTAGATATTTTGACTGGATGAGCTTTGGCTTGACCATAACCTTACTTGCAATAGGGTTACTCTTTGTTTTTAGTGCAACATACACGCCCGAAAAACCGTTTTCACTTTTTTTTAAAAAACAACTTGGCGGCGCGATAACGGGCATGTGCATTTATTTCTTTTTTTGTATTAAAGATATGCGTAAGCTTGCGCGCTGGGGTTACTTTTCATACTTTGCCGTACTTATGTTATTACTCTACACGTCTATTGGTGGTTTAATTGGGATGGGTGGTAAACGTTGGATCTCGATATATTTTTTGCGCTTTCAACCATCAGAACTCGCAAAACTCTTTTTACCCGTTTTTATAGCATGTTCTTTTAGTGAATTAGAAAAACCAACCAATCGTTCTCTTGATACATCATCGATACGCAATTTTTTTTGGCCAGGGTCTATTGTTCTTTTTAGTTTTCTTATTATTCGCAAGCAGCCTGATTTAGGCACAGCACTGATTATTCTTTTTTCAGGGTTAATACTTTTTTGGTTTGTTGGCATTGATAAAAGATTTTTTTTGGTGCTTGGGCTTATAGGGTTGCTCGGAGCGCCAATTTTATGGCGTTGCCTCAAGCCGTATCAGCAAAATCGTATTTTGGTGCTCTTTGGCCAAGGTGATGCTCGTAAAGAACGTTATCAGGTTGAGCAGTCAAAAATAGCAATAGGATCAGGAGGTTTGATGGGTAAGGGATTATTATGTGGGACTCAAAATAAATTACAATTTTTGCCTGAAGATCATACAGATTTTATTTTTTCTGTTATTTGTGAAGAGCTTGGGTTTCTTGGTGGTGTCGCTGTTTTGCTACTCTTTGCGCTGCTTTTTGCACGTATTATCTTTGTTATTTTTCAGCTTAAGTCGTTATTTGATCAAATAATTGCCGTTGGTTTGCTTATTCACGTTTTGCTATCAGCCTGTATTAATGTTGCTATGGTGACCGGAATGCTGCCAATTGTAGGAATCCCTTTGCCATTGGTGAGTTACGGCATAACTAATCTCTGGATAACCCTTGCAAGTCTTGGTTGGCTTAATAATATCGCGATTAGACGCTTTTATTATTGATTAAATTCGATAACTTTCGTGCAAATCTGTATTCTGGTGGATTTTTTCTTGGGATTGTGTACCCTGAGAATTCTGTACAATTATATAATTGTATGTGACAGAACAGTTTAATATAGTATTTGTTTTCCAAAAGGGGTTCTATGAAAAAAAATATCGTATATATACTTGCATTATTGTGCTTGAATACCAGCGTGAGTATCTTGGCTAATAGTCAAGAGCGTTTGTCTCATCCTGACGCTCATCACGATAAAGATATACAAGCTCTAGAAGTAGCTTTAGCTCATAATCATATACATCATATACACGTTGGAAAAAAACTAACTGGGCCATTAATGGCGGTTTTAGACGTTGCGGTTCAATTTCAACCAGAAATTTTAGATTCAATGCAAAAGGCAACCGGCAGAGCTGATGCTACATTTAAAATGTTAGGTGGCGAAGCAGTAAATCCGAATATTAGTTCAGAAGAGATTCTTCAGTATTTTGAAAAAACACAAATTAAGGGCACCTTTGACGGTGAGTTTAAGGGTATGGGGCTGCCGCTTGCCGTATATTTTTATAACAAACAAAAGCATGTGAAAGATATTGTGGGCTCTATTCGTGAATCGTTTGTCACCGAAGATATGATACAAAATTCTGTATTAATTAAATTCTTTACCGTACAAGCAAAACAAAAAAATAGCCCAGTTGCTCCTGTTTCGTTAAAAAATTTTCAAGATAATTTTGTTACGTTTCTTAAGCGAGAAATTTTAACTGGTAGCCAATTGCAAGCGTTTGTTGCAGAAGTTAAGCAGTTTTATGGCTCAGCATTAACACCAGAAGAAAAAAAGGCTTATTTGTCCGGTATTTTAATGTTTGTTGCGCAATTTTTTGACGAGATGAAGAAAAATAGTCATAAAGTTGTTTCAGTCTTCAGAGAAAGCTTATTTGGTGACCAAAAAACTGATATACATGATGAACAGTCTTACATGCTTAAATATTTTAAAGATGTATCAGCGGGAAAGAGTGACCAAACATTGCTTGCATACCTTGATCAAGAAATTAAAACAGCAGAGCAATTAACGGCTGTTTGTGGTGAAATTAGAACATTTTTTGCCGATGTATATGCAAGTATGACTCCAGTTGCTATCGATGCTTTTCATAAGTATCATGCAAAAAAGCATAAAGTTGATCATAAAGTTGATCATAAAAAAGATGCGCATAACAAAGGCTAATTATTACGATACAAAAAAAAAAGCCCGCTGGAATTACCAGCGGGCTTTTTAGTTTATTAAGATTTTTACTTTATTATATCTGATGAGACTTCAGAGGTCTGTTGTTTGGGAAACATCTGTGCAACAAGTTTGACAATTTCGCGATCAAATATATAGGGTGCATGCTTTTTCAAGTTATTCTTAATCGTTGCGTAATAAGCTTTGTCGTTGACATATGTATGAATTAATTTCTCGAGCTGGGAAAAGCTTTTGACAACATCGCCATATTTTTGATGGGTTACGATGTCAACATTTGCTCGCTCCCAAAATAAAATTGGATTTGTTTTATCAAGCAATATTGGTAGTTGCATATGAATTGCTTCGTCAATACTGCCTGGGCCTGTTTTTGTAATTAAAAGATTTGATACGGCCATTAAGTCTGAAATTTGCTTGGTAAAAGGAATCGTCGTTAGAGAAACTCCAGGTTCAGGTTTTAATGTAGAGAGCTTTTCAGCTAATTCTACACTGCGACCAATACAAACAAGAAGATGGACATTAAGATCTTTCATTTTTGAAATCTTTTTTGCATATTTATAGGCAACGTTTGAGCCTGTTCCACCCATCATAATCATAATAACAAATTTGTTATCAGGAATATTCCATTGTGCTCGAATTTCTGGGAGATTTTTTTCCCCCAAAAAATCTTTCCGACGGGGTAACCCAATTTTTTTGATATTTTCAGATTTAATACCCCGGCTTTTGAGCTGTTTTTCTGTTTTTGGCCACGAGTCAGTGACGGTTATTACATAGTTTTTATGTTTTATTTTATGAAGATTAAGAAGCCAGTTAGTTAAATCTGCTTCTGTTGTAACTAACATAAAGGGGATGTTTAAACGGTGAGCGACGTTGCTTATCGGAAGATTGAAAATAGGAAACGCAGAGATGATCATATCTGGCTGCTCTTTTTCAAAGAATGCAAACGTTTTTCGTTCAATTTTTTTCTTATTAGAAAGAATGGCAGTTGGGGCTATATTGCGATACATCCAATTTGAGAGCCGAATCCATCCAGCTTGAAGCAGTCCATTGTACATGTCATTACCACTAGCTTTACCGAATGTTATAGTTCTCACGGGATCGAGCGAATTGTAAATTGTTTCAATAAAATCGATGGTTGATACGTCATAATAGGGTGAAAGACACTCTGTTAATGTCAGACATGCTGCAACATGCCCATAACCACCTTTACACATAACCAAAACAATTTTTTTCTTTTTTACAGGATGTTCAGTATCGAATATATTTTTAGTGCCTGTTTTTGTATTTGCTTTTGTATTTGCTTTTGTATTTGCTTTTGTATCTATTGCTGTTTCGTATTCAAGCGCTGTCTCAAGTTTTTGATTATACGTTAAGTCACAGTCTTTTGAAAGTAATAAACGTTCGGCGTTAAGTTTAAAATTTAGCGTAAAAGCTAGTACAGAATAAAGAAAGAGGCCCCATAATCTTTGCATGTCCCTACCCTTGCAATGTTACGATTATTAATAGTGTCTATAGATCTTCTAGACTGTTTATTCTAGCGATTTTACAATAAAAGTTAAGCCCTATAGGTTATTTAGGTCCTCGGGCTTTGAAAAAAGTTTCTTTCTGTATTTTATGATAAGAGCCAGGTTGACTGTCATAAAAAGACCATGAATTAAGAAAGATTGGCGCAGGTCACGATCAACCCAACAGGCAAGCTGATGCGCAGGTAAAAACGTTATAATGGGCAAGCGCCTGAGAACAACTTTAACAAAAACCAAGCCAGCGTGAATACCCATGCCGGTATAGAGTTTGTTTGTTATGACAAATGTCAGATTTAACAATATGCCGAGTAAAAACAGCCCGAGCCCGAGTTTCCAATTTTTTGTTATGAGATTAAGTGGATTTGTCAGGTCATGAACAAGTGCAAAAATAGCAGATGTTACAAAGATTCCTGTTATTGGTCGTAAATATTGCGAAAAGTATAGATAGAGCGTTCCTCGAAAGATAACTTCTTCGCTCCATGCTAGAAAAAAGGTCGCAATAAAGCCAAGCGCAAGGCTACCAAGCGATGGTAAGCTTGTTATTGGGTTATAAATAGCATAGCCCGCATAATAAAATAGTGACAATAAGATTACGTGAATCGTAAAAAAGACCGAGAAAAAGAGTAAAAACTCTTTAATCCATTGTGTGTTTTTAAAAAAACGTAGATTACGATCAAGAAATAGCTCAAAAAAATTTCGAGACCCAAGAAAGAACAGCTGTAAAATATGCATAATAACAATAGTCGTGAATGCTATTTTTCCAACGCCTCTATTGGCAAGTAAATAAAACGATGGGTCGAGCCAGCAAGCAATTGGATTGACTAATAACGATACAATAAGAATTGAAAGGGCCGATAAGAGTATCGGCCCTACAATGCGCATAAGTTTGTTACATTTCATGAAGATGCACAATGAATAATTAATTAGCGAGAACGAATTTGTTCTTTAAGATGTTTACCAGGTTTGAAACGAGGAACGTTTATTGCTGGTAAATTAATTTTTTCTTTTGTTGCAGGGTTGATCCCTACACGAGCTGGGCGATTTGAAATCCAATAGGTTCCAAAACCGGTCAAAGAAACTTTGCCGCCTTTTTTCAATGTACGTTCAATAATACGTGTGAATGATGCAATAACTTTTGCAACATCTTTTTTGCTAAAGTTGGTTTCTTCGCTAAGAGCATTAATGAGTTCACTCTTGTTCATAAAGATCTCCTAATATTGTTTAACTTATTCAACACAGTTTCAGTGTGAAATTTAAAGAGTGTTTCATGATTTGTCAAGAAAAACGAGTGATTGAACCCGTTGTAATAAGCATTTTTTATACTATTATTTTTATGTAAAAAAAAATATGACGATAAAAACTTTGTTATAAGATATTTTTTTTCTGAAAGTAACTTTGTTTTCGATATAATTTTTTATTTCAGTTCTGTGATTGTCATGGTACACTGGACTATTTTATTTGTGAGATTTACGCTACATGAAATTTGTAAAAAAAATGTAAAAAAATAGGAGAGATCTCAAATGTTTGTCGATACCCATTGTCATTTAAATATGCTTGTTAAAAAAGAGTTTGATGTATTACTAACGCCTGATCAGATCGAAGCTATCGATGCTATTATACAAGAAGCTTATAATGCGGGTGTTAAAAAAATTATCAACGTTGGAACGAGTCTTCTCGAAAGTATTAATTCAGTCGAGATAGCAAAGCATTATGTAACTGTTTTTGCAACGGTTGGTATTCATCCCTGCGATGCAACAGAATCATGGTATAACGATTTTAAAGAAATCGAAAAACTTGCACAGCATAAAGAAAAAAATAAAATTGTTGGGATTGGAGAAGTGGGATTAGATTTTTATCACAAGCCGTTTTTTAGACAACGTCAGGAAGATGTTTTTAAAGCTCATATCGAACTTGCAATTGAGCACAAGTTGCCGCTATCAATTCATGTTCGTGATGCTGGTGACGAATTACTAGAAGTTATAGAACCGTACGCTAAGAATATTACCGGTGCTGTAATACACTGTTTTTCTCAAAATCAAGCGTTTGCCAACACCGTTATACAATGGGGCTTTTATATTGGCATTGATGCGCCTATTACCTATCCTAAAAACGAACAGTTGCGCGATATTGTAAGAAATATATCTCTTAATAACATTATATTTGAGACGGATTCGCCATTTTTGCCGCCACAAGAATATCGTGGTAAACAAAATCGTCCTGCGTATATTCCGTTATTTGCTCAGACCGTTGCAGATCTCAAAAAAGAAACATTGGCTGTTGTACAAGAAGTAACAACAGCCAATGTTAAAAAATTGTTTGGAATCTAAAAAATTAATGTGTAGGAAGATTGATCAGCGTTGGCGTTTCTAGTATTATCTTACCTTTGCAAGATAATGAACGCATTTCAAGTGACATATCGTGAAAGTTTAAGGGCATAAACATTATATCTGCACATTCTATTGGAACAATTCCAAGTGCTTGCGCAATATAGTGTACATGAAACAAACTTAAGACAGGCGCAATGACATTTGTTGCCATTGCTTGAGTTTGTGGAACAGGGAGAGAAAAATGTAATGCCCCATCGGCAGATGTAATCGTAACCCCTGTATGATTTTTTCCCTGTGTACTTATGGGGGTTGGTTGGAAGATTGTCAGCATTTTTTCACCGTAGTTTTTGCTGATAGAGCCTTTTCCTGGAGCCATTTTGACCAATGCAAATTGAGCATTTTTACTACGCACTAAATCTGCCAGCGTGATATATACGTCAATTTGTGCAACTGCATACATAGCTTTAATAATTGATAATGCATAAGCAGGGTCTTTAATAACATTGGGCTTTATTTCTAGTATAGGCATGATCAGCTCAGTGAGTATTGGGTTCGGTGACGAAGTGTCTTGTGATCGTACAAGCTCATCGGCAATATTTAATAAGTGGTGTGTAAATTCCTGAATTGTTTCACAAATATCCGTATCTTCAGGAGAGAATAATCGCGACCATAATCGCGGCAATGTTGTAGCTGCCGTAGCACCAAATAATGAGAGCCCGGTTGTTGCAGCACTCGTTGATACAGCCATGCCAAAAAGCTCTGACCATGTAGTTACTGCTGCCGCTGCTGCAGGAGCAGTGGTCGTTGTCCATGGTAAACATGATAAGATATATTTACCAGTAGCAAAAACAGCTTCTTTTGTGTAGTAAAAACCGGTACCCATTGCCGTGTATCCGAAGTTGGTTACAAGACTTTGTGCAAGGTTACTTTTCCATGATTGAAAAAACGATGCTTTTTCCTTGTGTATCTCCATCCACTTTGACAAAATATCTTCTTCAGGAGAAATGATCATTCTTTCTGTTGTAAGCATAGCAGAAAAAATTGTTTTAAGGCGTGTAATAATCTGATCGTCCATCGCTAAAAACAGTGCAATAGCCTCTTTTTTTCTAGCGATCTGTTCGACGGTACACGATGGGTTACTGAGCATATCTTCGCATGCAGTCGTAGCAAAAAAAGTTGTTGTTTTGCTGTCAACGATTTGTAGCATGCTATGAATATCAAAGCTTGTGATAAGATTTCCATCGTTAATAGACTCTTGAATTGGAGCATCAGGATCGGACTGCTCCAGAAGAGCATCTTTTAATTGAAATGCATGAAGCTGTTCTGCCTGAGTTTTTTCATCAAGTGTTTGTAGAAATATTTGGGCCAACGGATTATTTTCACTTTCAGGATGCGCTGGGACAGAACACAACAGCGCACTGAAAAGTGTCATAGAGCAAAAAAGTTTTTTGATACTATTTTTAATATTATTAAAACAGATCATAATTATAACCCCGCATTAAATTTTTTATCGTGCTTTTTGCCACCAGTTTGCAAACATGCCACCGAGGATTGTAGTCGCAATAGACCCGATTGCCCCTTTCAAACCCCATTTCTTCGTTGCATAGCGTATTGCCAGAACTGTTGCAATTACTTGAGCACCGCCAATGGCCCATTCATGATTGTTTGTGCGGAGTATGTTTTGTAGCGTTTTGACGATGTTTATTTCCGTATCGACGCACAGTCCAACCCCAGTCTTTATGGTGTTACCAATCGAGTTCAAGTTTCTATACCGCCATGCCCGCCAAGATTGAGATGAGTAAGCTGTATGGTTTCCAAAAATGCCTTCGCCGTCATATTCTGCCAACTTTTCTGATGCTTTAAACTTATCAAAAATATTACTTGCTTTTACTAGGGCTGTGTTAACATTTTCTTTTATTCCTGCAAGTTTGTCGTGAAGCTCTTTGAGGACTTGGTGATCACTAAAACTTGCCGTGCCATCTGTCCATACTTTTTTCAAAGCATAGTAATTCTTAAAAACGCACTCATAAGCATCAAGAGCACTTTTTTTAGCGCCCTCTAAACCGGCTATTTCTGTATCGATCGCGTTAATTTTTTGTTCAGCTACAGATCTGTTGGCCTCATAACGTTGAGGATTCAGTGTACTTACCGCCTTATTTCCTGACGATAGGTTGAACCAGCTGGTTCCATGATGTCGCCAATTTGAAAGCCATAACAGCCAACTTGAGTTATTTTCTTGGACGGTTTTAATATTTTGTAGTATAGAATTTGCAATATTGAACTGTGCTTGGGCGACAGATTTTTCAATAGTAAGACTTGGAAGTTTTAGATCAATTAATCCTTTTGCTCGCGAAAAGAAGTTGAATAATCCAGTCGGTGCAAGTTGTTGCATATCTGTTATGATTGCATCTGGGTGGTCAAGAAAACCAGACCCAAGGCCAGCAGAGACGTTTGCTGAAACATCTGGGTTTATAATCAATAAACTTGTTAGTAAACAAAAAATAAATGAAAAAAATTTGTTCATGACAAATAACCTCCCGAGAGACTCAATCTTGTGCAGTAAAACTAATATAATTTTATATATCGTGTTGATCGTGTTGATATAGACAAACGATTTTTTATGAAATATCACGTGCGTGATTTATACGTGATGTATACAAGAAGATAACCTCCATTATCCCCTGGCCAAGAACATAAAGTTCTTTAACGTTCTTTATAATCTGTCTCGTAACAACATCTTAACCTGATGAGCCTAGAGCGTCAAACGGGTTGGTATTAAAAAATTACTAATTGGTGGTATTTTTGTTATGAACGACCTGAAAAGAGCCGTTTTATGCCAAAATCAAGTAAAATATGACTTAAAGCTCCAATAACAAAGCTGGCATAAAAAAAGATCGCTAAATGCACACTGAAACTTGTTTTGTTTAAGATAAGAAAAAATGGGACAAGTGGAAATAGTAGTAAGAACCATGCTCGATGGGTTATTGTCCTATGTTTAATAAGTACGATAAGACACGAAAGGGCACTTGCCCCTAAAAAAACCTTCCAAAGTTTAAAGACCAGTGTCGCTAGTAAAAGCAAGATTATTGACCTATAAAATATGGTTTGCATTCTGCTTGGGATATCGATATCAGGGAAAATCGACCCAAGAAGGGCCAGTCCCAGACCACTGATTATCGATAGAGTATGTAATTGATTGGGTATACAGTAATTGGCAAGCTTATAGACAAGAGCAAAGCTAACGGCACCACCAACAAGATGTGCTCTATAATTTGGCATATGGTATACCCCTGTTTAAGTCACGTATATAAATTATGCTAACGTCGAAAGTTTTGTGTTTGGATAATAAAAATTTAAAATCTTTTTATAGTGCCAGCCGTTATCAACAAGTGCTTTTGCTCCCCACTGGCACAGGCCAGTATGGTGACCATACCCATTGCCAACAGTAACGATACGATCTTTTGTTTTTTTAATCGAAAAAGCGTTACTTTTCATGCCATTTTTAAATGCCGGTTTGAGCTCTTTACCGGCAAGTATAACATGCTTACGAGGGCCAATAAGTTTTATTTTATGAACAAGCCCCGCTTTGTCTTTGTCGATAATCTGTATATCAGTAAGCTTGTCACCGAAATTTTTAAGTTTTGTGGCGAGTTTTGGATTTTTCTTAAGTTGCGCCAAAAATGTATTATGGTGTACGTCTTCTTTCCAACGGTAAAACGTTGCATTGCTGCAGTGTGTACATCGTTGGGTACGGCACAAATATGGCTTGCTATTATCACGATAGCGTAAATGCCCAGGGACAACACCCCCGCAACAAATATCAAACATTGTCAGGGCAACATTGTCTTTATACTTTAAAATAATACCACGGGTTTCGTTAACTGCTGTGCGTAAATGCTGAGACTTGTGAAGACCTTTATAGATTTGGTCGTAATTGGTGTTTTTTATATCATAAAAAAGGCTTTTATTTTTTTTCCCAGCTTGTTGCATTGAAAATACAGCAAATGTTCTGCTTGCAATGGCTTGAATTTTTAGCATATTCATGGGCCATGACGAAATTGCCTCAGAACCTAACACAGAGTAAACATAGTCTTCTAGATCAAGCGTGTTTATTATTAATAAGCGATTGCGATCGTTATCAAGAATAGTTGTAATTGAGCCTTGATAGTTAGATTTGTCAACATTGAGACATTGCGATGAATTACAAATTTCAAGATTATTACTTTTTATTTTACGGTACTTCTGATCTTTACACCTGAGATAGAGTTCGTTATTTTTATGTGAAATACAGAGCTCTTTGTTTTGAAATAGCGCAGTATTGCCAGATCCTGAGGGGCTTTCAAGGACAAAGCCGTTAGGCGACTTTAGAACTATTTTATTATTTTTTTGGATTGATTCTTTTTCTAAATCGATCTCTTCAAGCAGTACACGAATTTTTCGCGATGTGATATTGGGCATCACACAGGCTTCGTCTAGAATTGCTGTTTTATTAACAGGCTTAATGGTTTGAGTATCTGAACGTAATTTTACGTGAGAACGATCAACCGCTGCAAGGCCCGTATGTCCCATGCATACGTGCATGCAAAGCAGTAAAAAAAATAATATGATACGTGCAAATATAATCATGATCTCTCTATTTTTCTGGGATCTTTTTAAAGTATCTTTTTTTAAATTATTAGGTTACAGTTTGCCAAAAAATTTAAAAAATCGGTAGGCAATTTATTTTTTTTATCAACGCCATTATTGGCAAGTTCATCAGCAACGGTATTGGCTTCACGAAAAACATGTTTGAACGAATGCTTCGATCCAACGAGCATGCCTTCGACCATTGATTTGATCTGAATTAGTATGGGATTTTTTACTTTATAATACTTATTCATCTGTTTTACTAACAGTTCTGAATCAGAAAAAAAATGTAAAACTGGACAGTCAATTTTTTTTTCAACACATAAATTTTTTACTAAAAAAACCGCAACAGCAAGCGCTAAGTATTCCGCTTGGTTATTTGTTTTTTTCCCAAGATAATACCCGTGTTTGATAATTGCCTGGGTTCCATCGGTAACGTAAATACCAACGCCAGCAGGACCAGGATTTCCTCGAGCTGCGCCGTCGATATAAATAGACCAGGGCTTTTGGATCTCTTTTTTTAGGGGTTCTTGTTTATTCTCTTGAGATGCTTGTGCAAGAAAACTTAACTGCTTGTCCATCCTATTATAGCCCCATTTTTTCAGGAACGTGATTAGTATTTTTAGTAAGTTCTGGATCAAGCTCTGTATCGATATACAATAATCGATAACAGCTTCGACACGGGAGCATGCCAACTTTTTTTAAATTTGCATAATCTTGTTTGATAATCGTATAAAAGCACGAACTACATGATAGTCCATGTACTGGGACTATTGGGTCTTGTAGAGAGTGTTTCATGCGATTATATTTTGTCAGCCATTCTTCAGGAATACTTGTTGCTGCTTGAGCTCGTTGTGCAATAAGATCTTCGATAATCACAACTGTTTTTTTAATGAGCTGGTCTTGTTCGACAATTTCTGCTTGAAGCGTCGTAATTTTACGTTCTGTTTCAAGTGCTTCGTGATCAAAACTTTTTATCGCCTGTTCCATTGATTGCCAACTTTGTACCAGTATGTCGTCGTGATGATTACTTTGTTGACTGAGTGCTTGCAGCTCTTTTTCAATTGCTTTAAGCTCTCGTTGATCTTTAATATTATTAAGCTTTGCTTTTTTTTCATCTTCACGGGTCTTGAATTCAGTCGCTTGTAACTCTAAAAGAGCGACGTTTTTGCGTTCGCGCGCACAGGTACTTTTTTTGACCTCAAGTGCTGTAAGAATCTTTGCTATTTCTTTGGTATTTTTTTCGATACGTGAACGAGTATCCGTGACGGTTGCTTCTGTTTGTATGATATTTCTATCGCAATCAACAAGCACTTTTAAGTTTTGCCAGAGAGTTTTTTCACTCATCATTTACCCTTTGATATAACGTGATAGATAAGATGTGTGGTGGGCCCACCAGGACTTGAACCTGGGACCTTTCGGTTATGAGCCGACCGCTCTAACCAACTGAGCTATGGGCCCACTGATCTTCGGCAATACAAAACAGAGTGTCATGTATTACTGATTTTTCATACGTTATTCTATCAAAAATTTACGAGTTGTGAAGTAAAAAATCTTTGAGTCGTGATGAATATCCAAATTCGTTATCGTACCACGCAAAAACTTTACCCATAGTACCAACGCTTTGGGTCAGTAAGCTATCAAAAATGCACGAGTGTGTATTTCCTGTAAAATCTGATGATACCAACGGTTCTGTTACATATTCAAGAATATTTTTTAATGATGTTTTCGAATATGTTTCAAATACTTGGTTAATTATTTCTCGCGTGATAGGTTTTTCGGTAATAAACGTAAAATCAATCACAGAAACAATCGGCACCGGTACTCTAATAGCACTTGCTTTGAGCTTGCCAAGCAAATCGGGATAAATTTTTGTGATCACTTTGTCAGCACCTGTTTTTGTTGGGATCATATTCATCGTTGCTGCGCGAGCACGACGCGGGTCGTGATGCTGAACATCGAGCAAGACTTGATCGTTGGTGAATGCATGCGTCGTTGTCATGAGCCCATGCGAAATAGTAAACGTTTCGTGAAGAACTTTAATAAGCGGGGCAAAGCAGTTTGTTGTGCAGCTGCCGAGTGATACGACAGTATGCTTATCAGGATTATATGCTGTGTCGTTTATACCGGGCACAATCGTGATATCTTCATCAGTACCAGGTGCTGTAATGAGTATTTTTTTACTTCCCGCTGTAATATGTCGCAACGCACCTTCTTTTGTAGTAAATTTTCCAGACGCTTCAACAACCCAATCGATATCAAGCGCTTTCCAGGGCAAATTTTCAGGGTCCCGTTCTGTATATAATGTAATACGATAATTATTAATCGTTAACGTTTTTTCATCACTGTGTACGTCACCTGGGAATATCTTCATAATTGAGTCGTACTTGAATAAACGTGCGACTTCACTCGGATCTGAATTTTCACCTGCTGGACCAAGATTGATTGCAACAATATCAAGCTTTTGTAATGCTTGAGGGTCGAGCATAATTGTCCGTAAAAAGGTTCTTCCAATACGACCAAATCCATTAATAGCTATTTTTAGCGCCATTTTTAACCTTCTCCTATTTTTTCTTAATTATTGTGATTCGCGTGTATCTCGCACTTGAAAAGTATAGTCACGTAAAAAGCTTACCAATGGTGCAATACCTTCTTTAGATTGCGTAGAGATCAAAATATGTGGTTGATAGGTATGAAATGCTAATGGCAGCTGTTGGAGCTCTTCAGTGGTTAGTTTGTCAATTTTATTAAAGACATAGAGCATGGGGCTTGAAACGCCCAACTCTTCAAGCATTTCGTGAACAATAGCTACCTGACTTTTCCATGCCGGATTACTGATATCTACAACATGTAACAGTAAATCAGCATATTTAAGTTCATCAAGGGTCGACTTAAATGCTGCAACAAGTTGTGGAGGAAGTTGGCTGATAAATCCAACGGTATCAGAGATTAAGCACTTTTTTTTGCCGTCAATAAAGAGTTCTCGGGTTGTTGTATCAAGTGTTGCAAAAAGTTTGTCTTCAGCAAGCACTGAGCTTTTGGTAATCGTATTAAGCGCACTCGATTTTCCCGCATTGGTATACCCAATAATACAGACCATGGGAATATTGCTTTCTACGCGCTGTTTACGTTGTACATCGCGTGATCTTTGTAAAATATCAAGACGCTTTTGTGACTGTCGCAATTTGTCAGCAAAAATTCGCTTAATTTCTTCTTTGTATGTTTCGCCCGGGCCGCGTCCACCAATAAACCCAGCTTGTTGTGCAAAGTCTTTACCTTTACCGATAACACGGGTTTTCATGAATTCGATTTCAGCCATTTCGACTTGAATTTTACCTTCAGATGTTTTAGCTGAGTTCTTAAAAATATTTAAGATTAATTGTGTGCGATCAAAGACCATGCAGTGCATAATATCTTCTAAGTTACGTTCTTGCAGTGACGTTAGAATATCTGAAAAAACAATCTCTTCTATTTCGTTACTATCGCAAAACTCTTTTACCTCTTCCATTTTGCCTTTAGTAAAGAACTTATTATTATCGACTTCACGCAGTTTTAAAAACATGGTTTCGTCGTATTCGATATCGAGCGTCTTTACAAGACTCAAAAATTCTTCGAAATACATCTCGGCATTGCTCATTTTATTGTACGGAGCATAGACGCCAAGCAGTAATCGTTTAGGATGTTTTCCTGTTGTTGGGGTTGCAATTTTAGTTGCCATAAAGTTCACCATATTTTATAGAGATATAGAGACGTAATAACGCGATCCCATAGTAAAAACTATGTACGTGAGCTGAGTATGTCATGAGCACGATTTTTTGCAAATTTTAGGGTTTGCCCGTTTTATTGACTTTCTTGACTCTATTGACTCTATAGAGCGTGCTTTGTTACCGTCAAACATACAAAATTGTCTATAACTATATAAATTTATACAGGGAGCTATAATTCTTATGAAACTTAAAAGACTCTTTACCAAAAACTTTAAATTTTTGAAAAAAATTGGACCAGGCTTTATTACCGGTGCATCAGATGACGATCCATCAGGTTTGACAGCCTACGCACAAGCGGGTGCACAGTATGGGTATTCTATCCTATGGACCGCTCTGTGGATGGTGCCGTCCATGGTTTGCATTCAGGAAATGGCCGCTCGTGTTGCCATTGTCAAAGGTGAGGGGATAACAACCTCGTTATTGCGAAAATTTTCTCGTCCGTTTGTTTTTATTTTAGTTCTATGTCTCTTGATCGCAAATATTATTAATATTGGGGCAGACATTGCTGGTATGGCAGAGGCAATGACGTTAATTACGCCATTACCCTATACAGCAGCTGCAGTTATCTTAACGCTTGGTATTGTTGCTCTTCAGATCTTTCTTCCGTATAAAAAGTACGTTGTTATTTTGCAAGTATTATGTTTAAGCTTGATTAGTTATGTTATAACGGCATGTGTTGTGAAAGTTCAGTGGAGCAGCATTTTATATCAAACAATTGTTCCTTCTATTAATTTTTTTGATAAAGAATTTTGGTATTTAATGGTTGGTTTGCTTGGGACAACCATCAGTCCCTATTTAATATTTTGGCAGAGTAGCCAGGAAGTCGAAGAAAAAAAAGCTCAAGGGCTTTCGCTTTTTGAGACATCAAAAGAACACATACAAAAAATGCGTACAGACACATTTGTTGGCATGTTTTTTTCTAACTTTATAGTATTTTGTGTGGTCCTTGTAACGGCATCATATTTATTTGTCGACGGTCTTAAGATCAGATCGATGGGCGATGCTGCGTCAGTGTTGCAACCACTTGCAGGTTCATATGCCTGTTGGCTTTTTTCTTTAGGTGTTATTGGGACAGGACTTTTAGTAATTCCAGTGCTTGCAGGTTCAGCTGCATATGCAATGGCAGATTTTTTTGGATGGAAACAGGGGTTAGCATTAACCTGGCGCGAAGCTCCGCAATTTTATGCTGTTATTCTTGGAACGACGATTATTGGGCTGTTATTAAACTTTATTGGTGCCAACGTCGTAGACTTTTTAATCTTTGCGTCTGTCATGAACGGTCTTGCGATGCCATTGTTATTGATAGGCTTGATTATCGTTGCCAACGATGTTCATATCGTAGGAGAATACAAAAGTACGAAGCTTTTAAATATTTTGGGATGGACGACCTTTGCGTTATTTGTCGGCTCAATTATTGGTTATTTTATTCTTGCGTACTGTGTATAAAAATTTAAGAGTACTAACGGGTCATTTCAAGAATATATCGTGTTGCTTTGCCGTTTTCATAGAAAAACCCGACCTCTTTAAAGCCGGCTTTTTTTAAGGCGAAATAGCTACGCTTATTCCATACGCGAACATGGGCGATAAAGCTTTTTTCATGTGGTTTGAGTCTGAAATAAACGTTGGTAATAAGTTTGATTGCCTCTTGCATGCGGCCCCCGCCCCAGTAGTTTTCGTTTAACCAGCAGCCAAACTGTCCAGGGTCGATGTCATTTTTTTCGCGTACTTCAAGAGAACCTATGAGCTTATTATCTTTATTGTCGAAAATACAGTACATCAATTGTTCGCCTTTACGATCCCGTTCCATTTCGCCATGAAGATAGTCAATAATATACCCCAGTGTTGTTGTTTCTGGGTATTCGAGCGCTTTACGGACCGTTTTTGAGTACATGTTGTGAAAGTCGACAAAATAATCTTCTTTGAGGGTTTTGAGTGTTACGATTTTGCCCGCAACTTCTTGAGGTACCTGGGTAAGTTGGCTGTACTGTTCAAGATAATCGATGGTGAAATTATAGCAAAAATAGCAACTCGTAACGAGAGCAAGAGAGAGCACGGCAAGAACAGATCGCTTAATCCAGCGATTTTTGATACTCGTAAAATGCGTAAAATAGTTGTTAAGATTTTCTATAATTTTCTTCATATTTTTAGTTTATGCTGTTGTGTCAACAAAAATCAAGAGTTTATGTGATTTATAGGGGCATGTTTCCATGTTTTTTCTTGGGTAACTGTTCTACTTTGTCTTTACAAATATGTAAGGCTTTGCGTATATGTTCGCGTGTATTATTGGGCTCGATAATACTGTCGATATAGCCATACTCTGCCGCAACAAATGGATTTAAGAACGTTGACTCATAATCAAGTACAAGAGTTTTTTGCAGCTCTTGACGGTCATCAGGTGACGCTTGAGTAAGTTTTTTACCGTGTAAAATAGTCACCGCTGCTTTGGCGCCGAGTACCGCAATTTGGGCTTGCGGCCAGGCAAAATTAAAATCAGTACCCAATTCTTTGCTGCCCATAACGATATATGCGCCTCCAAAGGCTTTACGCAAAATTACGGTGATTTTTGTAACAGTCGCTGTTGCATAGGCATATAAAAGCTTAGCACCGTGACGAATAATCCCATTATGTTCTTGGTCGATACCGGGCAAATATCCAGGTACGTCGACCAGCGAGATAAGCGCTATTCCAAAACTGTCACATAATCTAATAAAACGTGCAGCTTTACATGATGCGTTAATATCGATCGTTCCTGCTTTGACGAGTGGCTGGTTGGCAACAATACCGACAACTGCGCCGTCTATGTGGGCAAACCCCGTTATGATATTTTTTGCAAATTGTGCTTGTAATTCAAAAAAACTTTCCTGATCGACCAGTGCGTTTATTACCAGTTTCATATCGTAAGCTTGCGAACTGTTTGCAGGGACGAGTGCTTGTAAATCGTGTGTGTTCGGGTGCTCAGCAAGAGGGCGTGCGTGTATTGGTGTTGCTTCACAGTAATTTCCCGGTAAATACGTAAGTAACTGCTTAACAGACGCAAAACATGCTTCTTCTGAATGCTTTATCACATGCGTAACGCCAGATTTTGTACTGTGTACACCAGTACCACCAAGCTCTTCTTTGGTTACTTTTTCGTGTAATACCTGCTCGATAACCTGTGGTCCCGTAATAAACATCTGGCTAATCTGTTCGGTCATGAAAATAATATCAGTTAACGCTGGTGAGTACACAGCGCCGCCCGCGCAGGGCCCAAGAATCACAGAAATTTGCGGTATAACACCTGAATACCTGCTGTTGCGCATAAATATTTTACTGTATCCAGAAAGTGCATGAATGCCTTCGTCAATGCGTGCGCCACCAGAATCAAGTAACCCAATAATTGGGCAACCAACTTTTGCTGCCATATCCATAATTTTACAAATCTTTTCGGCATGGCGAGCACCGAGTGACCCGCCTCGTATTGTAAAATCTTGAGCGTAAATTGCAACCTTACGATTATTAATCGTACCAAAGCCGGTTATGACGCCGTCGGTATAATCTTTATGTGTACTATTATCGTGCGTTATATCGTGAGTTATATGATGTGATATCGCAAGTCGATCAATCTCTTCAAAAGAGTTTGTATCGAGTAATAGCGCTAATCGTTCACGTGCTGTTTTTTTACCGGCTTCGAGCTGCTTTTCATGACGCTCTTTGCCACCACCCTCAAGCGCTGTTTGATTTTTTAGGATCCATGTTTTTATATGGTCGAGAGTAGGCTTCATAATTTTTTCTTATTTTTTTTCTTTTTATTTCTTGAATATAACATAAAAAATTTTATACATTTTTGTGGTGATATATTTACTTATCAGGCAGGAGGCAGTATAACATTAGAGTGCGGTCATGACAAACACAGAGCAAAGAAGATATTTTGTGATCGTAAAATGATGATCTGATGCATAAAATCATTAGAATAAAGGATATTGGTAATGGAGCAAGAATCAAGCACTGGAACATCCAGTATTGCATGGTTTAAATTGGCAGAGCTTATAGCACGTAAAGAACGCGAGAAAGCACTTAACGTCTTTAGGTTGTTGTCACATTCTTTTAACGACCGAGCTTACGCTCTCCAGTTGGAGGGTGATATTTTGTCGTCACTGCATGATAAAGGTGCGTCAGAAAAATATAAGCAGGCTGCTTTTTTGTACCAAAAAGAACATCAATGGGTCTATGCAATCGCGCTTCACGAAAATTTATTGTTACTTGATCAAACAAATCACGATCTTCTTGCAGAACTTATACTTGCATATGCAGTTATTGACTGGCAGGAAAAATTTAATGAACGGGTGCATCGCGTTTGTTTACTTTTTACCCAAAAATCACTTGATGAACATCAGTTTGTCAAAACTTTTAAGCCGGTTGCAGACTATCTTGGGACGTGCGAAACTAAAGACAAGCAGGTAACGATTGTAAAAAATCTTTACACGGTGATGTCCAATTACCCAAATCTTCCCGATCTCCCCTACGGTTTTTAATCGCTTTATTTCGCCCACCTGCTTTCTACCTGTTCTCTATCTGTATATATAGGCCTGTGTGCGCCTATAACTCGTAATTTTGCCTTGATCTGGGCAAACCCCGAAAAAGAGCATAAATTCTCATTTTTTCGCTAAAAACGTCATTTTTTGTAGGATTATTAATATTTTAATATTCCATTTGACATTATGTTATCATGGCTTAGAATGGTTATAGCAAGTAAAATACAATAATTGTAATTAATTTATCATATAAATACGATTCACAGATGGGGGTTTTATGAATTTTAAACGTTTATTAGCTATCGTTTTAATAGTTACAACTGTTTTGCCGTGCACAGACGTATTACAGGCTATGTGGCGTTGTAGAGCTCGTCGAGCACCAGCTGCTCCTGCGCCTGTTGTTCATCCCGTTGTTCATGTGCACCATCATGCTGTGCCAGCACCTGCGATCGGTGGATCTAAGATGAAATTATTTGGAGCGGTCACTGTTGGGGCTACTCTGGGAGCTTTAATTACGTACGTGGTGTTACATCAACGCATAGATATGAAATTGCCTGACCTATGTGAAAACGTAATGGCTCACAATCAAACCCTGCTTACGAATAGTATTAAGTTAATTCAACCGTGTCTTAATGAGCTCTATACTTTAGCTCAGAGTACTCATACGTCATTAAACAGTTGTGAAGAAAGAGTGTATGAGTTGCTTCTAGAGGTTAAGAGGGCGATTATCCGAGAGCAAGAAAAGTGCGGTGCCGCAGCGGCAACAATTAAGAACCTTGTACAAAGAGTCGCTGGCTTACAGGTAGAACGAAACGAACTTCACTGCGTTAATCTAACCAGTTTAGTGCATAACGTTACGTCGACGGTAAGTTCATGGGTTCCAGCATGGGTCCCAAGCTGGAGATAATAAGAAAATTTTTAGTGTGAATTATTTAATAAATAATTAAGAAACATAATGGAGGAAATTATATGAAAATTGTAAAAGTAATCAAAACAGGTTTAGTTCTAGCATTGGCGCTTGCTGTTATTGGCAATGACGTTGCTCAGGCCATGGACGGAGAAGATCCCTCTGTCCCGGGCTACAACCAATTTTTGAGAGATGTTCCAAACTTTAGTGACAGAGCTGGAATGCCTAGACGAGCACCTCGTAAGTCAATCGCTGATCGCGCTCGTGCGAGTGCTTCTTGTGCTAAAGATGTTGCAGTTTCAGTTGTTGCATCTGCAGCAGCCGGTGCTAGTAACCATCTTTCTCGTAGTGCTTCTCGAGCTCGAGATGTTGCAGTTAAAGCTATCGGCACTATTGCTGGTAGTATGAATCATGAAGATGCTCCTGCTGCCGATTGTAAATATCAAGATTTAGATAATAAATATGGTGAAGAAAACTATGCTGGACCTGTTCATGAAGAACCAGCGCACGTTAAAACATTTGAACCAACCGATGAACAAAAATTTGCACTATGCATGGAATTGACAGATAAGAACAAAGAACTTCTTGTTCAAAACGCTCGTTTAGTAGAACAAGTTCGTATTGCCAGACCAGAGCCGAGACAACGTTGTTCACTGGGCAGAGTACTAAAATATGCGGTTGTTGGGTCAGTATTGCTTGCGGCAGGTTTATTTGCTGCTCATTTAAAAACAGAATTAGATGGTTGCGAAGCAGAGCTTGCAAGATATGAAGACCAAAATCCTGTTGAACCAGTATGGTACAAGCCTTGGACAATGGCTTCAAGACTGTTTCACTGCACAGAAGCCTGCTTGACTCGATGAAAAATAAAGCAAATTAGTAACAAAATTTAAAAAAAGGTGTTGTATGAATTTTATTAAAAATATTTTATGTACTGGTTTGATTGGATTTATCAGTATAACGGCAACGTCCAATGTTTTTGCAGCTGCAAAGCCGGAGACCAAGGAACCAGATATTACGGCATGTTTCAAAAAATTTGAAAATGCAATTATAGGTCGTTTAACTGATTCTATATTAAATGATAATTTTGATAAGTATTTTGCATTTGTTAGAGCTGATGCTACTCCATTAGCCTATAAAGCTTATGTTGAAGCGGTATTTACTTTATTACAAGCTAATAAATGCTCATCTGAAAATATACAAAAGCTTTTTAATGCTATCTTAGAAGGGCTTAGAAACTATTTTTTGAAAGTAGTTCTTGAAAGTGATAGGCCTGCTGTAAAGCAAAAATTAATCGATCAAATAAGCGAATCTAAAAATTCTGTATCAAAAGTGCTCGAAGCACTTTTAGATGCTAAAAAATTTATAGCATTTTGTAAAAACGATAAAATAACAATGTTTGAATTTAAAGATTTTTTTTCCAAGTTACCAGCGTGGGAAACTGTCATACAGGAACTCTTTGCTCGTGCTGATCTCAGACCAGCCCTTGTAAAACTTAAGATTGATTTGCTTGCTCTGTTGAATGTGACCAGAAAACCTAAAAAAATTCGAAAGCAATCAGCTTGTACGCGTATTACAAAAATACTCAAGCAGGGAGCATCTTATCTCAATCCTGGTTTAGTCTATGCCGGTGGTATGATCATTGGATCAGCTGTTGATATGCCAGACAAAGAAATTAAATATCGCTCTATTTTTATAGCATCAGTGCTTGTCCAAATGTCTTGGGAAGCGGTTAAGGCGACAGGTTGCTGGGATCTTGTTAAACGGGGTTATGCGAGAATGAAACGTTAAGTTTGTTTGTTATTGTTTTTTTAATGGAGGATCTATTATGAAGTTGTTTAATAAAGTTATAGGCACGGTTGCAGTAATTGTTTTTTCTGCAGTTGTTGGCGATTGTCATGCAGCAGCTAAAAAACCTGCGGCTCCTAAGGTTGAAGCAAAAATTCCAGCTAAGTTTACAGATGTTAAAACTGCAACAGAGTTAGTTGAAAAATTTTCTGCTATTTTGGGATCAAGAGAAGAATCATTAAAAACTATGCTTGGTTATGGTTCATGCTTTACTGAAATTAGTGCTATTACAGCACTATTTGCTGATAGCTTGAAATCAACAGAAGTTCAACAGTTCATAGTTTCTATCGATGCAATCGATAATAAAGCTAGTAATAAACATGTAACAATGTTTAAAAAACTTACAGGTGCTACATTGAAAAAGCTCAAAGCACAGATAGAAGAAGTAGAGAAAATAACTGATGATGCAACTGCTCATTCAACAGCGCTGATTACCGTAACCAAGACTTTGACTGGATATAAAGCTCCAGAAAATGCTGATTTAGACGCTATAAGACTTGCTATGGTTGAAAAAGCTCAAGAAATTGAAACAATGAAGAAAATTATTACAGGGGCAGTTGCTGCAAGAAAAGGTGTAGACGCAAAGATTGCCGCTGCTGCAGTAGAAAAGTTGAAACCGTTATTATTAACAATAAACAGTAGTCTTGATAATGCTGGAAAAGAAATGGAAAAGTTTGTTGGAACTGGCAACGGAGATGATGACGAAGAGGAAGAGGATCAAGATTAATCTGTATGGTTTTAAGCAATCTCAAAAAAGGGGCTGTGGAACAACAGCTCCTTTTTTTTGTGAGTGATAGACTTCTTTGCCCGGATGATTTTATAATCAATCAATTGAATTTTTCAAAGCAAAGGAGTAGCGACAAATGAAAAAAATATTTCGTCAGATTCGGTATCTTATTTCTATACTTATTTTTACACAAAGTATCTTGATTAAAGCTGTAACAGAAAAAACATTTTTAAGTACGACTCCTGCCGGTAATACCAGCTGTTATATGCGTGATATTTGGCTTCAAAATATTGAATTAAAGGGGCGTGACGATATTCAAGGGCGCGTAGTATTACGTTCAGCATATTGGCAGTCATACAATAAGCAAGGGCTTGGGCGCTATTTTGGGGTGAATGATAAACCTACGATTGTAACCGGCGAACGAATTGACGATACGGTATCGCCTGCTGCAATTGTTAATGCTACGAGTATTGATCTTGATGAGCGACGACTGATTTTTGGTCAAGCATCGCCTGTTGCCAGTGCAACGGTAAAATTTGCACCACAGCAGGATTTTTTTACCATGGTAGCATCGTACGAACAGTCATGCTCTTGTTTAGTACATGGGCTTTTAGTCAGACTGTCTATACCATTTGAACATGTGAGCCGTCGACTTAATGCTTCGATCTGTTCTGATAATCAGACGGTATATAATACTATAGCAAATTTTTTTACCGGAAATTTTGCATCAGAGTTACAAGTGCCATTAACGCACGCAAAACTGTCTAAAAAACAGACGTCGCGCGGTTTGGGTGATATTGAGCTCGGCATACGGTATGATCTTATGAATAAACAGACTTTAAAATTTGATATAGGCTTTCAAGGTATTATTCCATGTGCAAATAAACCACGGGGTGAATTTTTGTTTGAGCCGTTACGTGGGCATGCAGGGCATGGTGGATGTGGCTTTGATGTGCATGTATCGCGTCTTGTATACGACAATTTCTGGACAACAGTACAGTTTGTTGGCGTTTTTGATGCACGGTACTTTTTTTCTACCAATCAAAAACGAACCATAGGTTTAAAAGAGCGTATACTTGGACAATATATTCTGCTCGGGCAAGCAGGCCAAACAAAATTATTACCCGCTGCCAATGTTCTGACGATGCCATTAAAGATAGACGGGTACACAGAACTATCTGCTTCGTGTGGTATAAATGTTAACCACTATGGATGGTTTAGTTCGTTGGTGTATCAACTAAAAACGCGTGAAGAAGAGCAGATACACCTCAAAAATTGTTGGAACGAAACAACATATGCAGTCACAAGCTTTGCATTTGATGGAAGCCCATTTGGGTTGTCGCCAAACGATTTTGATTTGTACGCAAATAACTGGATTACATCGCATGATCTTGATTTGCAGGCAGCTGTTACGCCAGGGTTTTTAGTGCATGAAATAGGCTTTTCGGTAGGAAAGGTATTCGATTGTGATGCGCAAACATTACTTGTCTCTGTAGGCGCTTCAGGAGAATTTTCGGGGAGAAACTTCCCTGCTCAGTCCTGGGGGGTTGAAATGTGCTTAGGAGTCTCTTTTTAAGCATTTTTTGGCGGTTTTTTGCCCCCCATTTGCTCTTTTTTTAAAAATAGATTAAATTCAGTTATGAATTAATATTGTTACTGTGGGGGTTATTTATGAATAAAAATTATATTCTTTTTTTAGTACTAAGTACTGTTATTGTTGGATTTAACTGCTTTGGTGGGATATTTTCTGCTGATGTAAAAAAGATTGTTGAAGATCAGCAAAAAGCGTTTGCCGCGTCTTCTGTTAATATCGTTCAATGTAGCGCGATTAAAACAGCAATTAATGCGTTTACGGTCAGAATTCAACAAGATCCTAAAATGATGAAATTGGCAAAGTCAACGAGTATTCGATGGGATTGGCATGAAAAGTTTTTTGGACCTATTGTAAAGAACTTTGCACAAATACATGCACATGGTTCTATCAAGACAGATGCTTTTATCGCAGCAATAGCTGCGGTTATAACAGATGCAAAAATAGTACGTGACCTTTTTGTTACGAGTGCTCTTGCGAGTGGCGAAGCAAAAGATGCTGCTGAGACTTGGTTTAATAAGATGATTGAAATTACAGGCTTAGAAATAAAAAAGCCAAAAAAAGTAGGCTTTATTGGGTCTTCGTTTGGTGGCAGCGATAAAGATGATGAAAAAGAATTTGATTTTGATGATGCTGAAAAAGCAGTTGAAGAGCTTGCAAAAAAATTGGGGCGTATTAGAAAAAAAATTAAACAAATTAAGCTACAAAAGATCAATCAAGAATCAGTGATGAGCGCCATTAAAGAAAAAATACAAGAACTTGAAACATTCGGGAAGATAATTGCATCACTTATACAGAATGAGAAAATAGCCAATGGAGCCTTGATTGAGAAAATGAAAAAAATACATGCATCTCTGAAACTTGATCTTGGTGAGTGTGAAAAGAAGCTTGAAGAATTTTTAATGAGTAAAGCAGCTGACGACGAAGATGAAGAAGATGGTGAAGAAGAAGGAGCTGTATAACGTAATTTAACTGAGCGAACAAAAAATTATAAGGGGCGAAAGAGATAATCTTTCGTCCCTTAATTATTTATATTCCAATCTTAATACCAATACCCAATTTAGAAATTGCATCAAGCACAGCTGTCGAACAGCTTACTTTTTGATTGGTGTAGGCTATTAAGCGTTCATTATTTTCGTGAAACTCAAGACTTAGACTTGTCGATCCCGGTATAATAGTTTTTTTAAGTTGTTCAAGTAACCCCTGTGAGACACCTATGGGCAATTGAAACATAACGCGATTAATTTTTTCAGGATCGTTAAATAACAGATCAATTGGGATAATATCGTTTGCTTTGATTTTACAGGTAACCTGTGCCGTAATATCTATTGTCCCCTTAATCACAAAAACATTATGTTGGCCCAATAGCTGTTCGACTTTGGCAAATAACTGCGGGAAGATAATCACTTCAGCATGACCTGACAGATCTTCAAACTGTGCAAAGGCCATCTTGCTCCCCGTTTTTGTGGTAATAACTCGATGAGTTTGCAAAAGACCAGCACAAACGGCAAATGGTTCTTTTAGCGACGTAACGGTCTTGATTTTTTCAAGCGCTTGGGTGAACGTTATACTGTCGATCCAGGTGAGTGCTGGATAGCTTTTAAGTGGATGAGAACTTAAATATAATCCAGCGACCTCTTTTTCTTTTTCAAGTTTTTCTTTATCAGAAAACTCTTCAAGCGGCTGGAACATATATCCTGTATTGTTATCTGTATTTTTTTCACCAGCAGGAGCTCCAAACAAGCCCATCTGGCCAGTTTTTGCCTGCTCTTTGCTCTCTTGTGCGAGCCCAATAATCTTTTCAAGTTCAGCAGTTTTTTGTGCTCGATTACCCGGTAATGTATCAACAGCGCCGGCTAAAATTAAATGTTCAAGCACCCGTTTATTACAGACGCGTAGGTCAATACGTTTACAAAAATCTAAAAGATCAGAAAACGGTTTTTTTGCCCGTTCTGTAATAATATTTTGCAAAGCTGTCAGCCCAACGTTTTTGATCCCCTGTAACCCGAATAAAATCCCATCTTGTGTTGCTGCAAATTCGATATGTGACGTGTTAATATTGGGGAGCATGAGCTTTAAGCCCATATCGTTAATCTCTTGTAAATAATAGGTTAACTCTTCGGGATTATCAGTCGAAAACGTTACCAGTGCAGCCATAAATTCGCTTGGATAATTTGCTTTTAAGTATGCAGTTTGATAGGCGATAAGCGCATATGCTGTCGAATGCGATTTGTTAAAACCGTAGCCTGCGAAATAGGCCATAAGGTCAAACAGTTCGCCCGCTTTTTGTTCATCAAATTTTTGTGTGAGGGCGCCCTTAACAAACGCTGTTTTTTGTTCAGCCATGACGTCAGCTTTTTTCTTACCCATCGCGCGACGTAAAATATCTGCGCCACCGAGTGAGTACCCAGCGATTGCTGACGAAATTTTCATAACCTGCTCTTGATAGACAATAACGCCATAGGTTTCAGAAAGTATTGGCTCAAGCTCTGGGAAGCTATAGGTTGTCTGCGTGCGTCCATGACGACGTTCAATATAGTCTTCGACCATGCCTGAACCCAGTGGTCCTGGGCGATACAGTGCGTTTACAGCAATTAAATCTTCAAATTTATCAGGAACTAATTTTCGTAAAACATCTTTAATCCCGTCAGATTCAAACTGAAAGATCCCATTGGTTTGCCCTTTACATAACAGTTCAAAACTTTTTGGGTCGTCGAGGGGGATCTTATCAAGATCGATCGTGATACCATGATTTTTCGTAATTGCTTTAAGTGCACGGTCGATAACGGTTAAGTTTTTAAGCCCCAAAAAGTCCATTTTCAAAAAGCCAACGGTCTCGAGTTCGGTCATTGCGTATTGTGAAACTAAATCTGTTGCTTTTGACGGCACATATAACGGTAAACATTCGGCTAATGGCTCAGGCGAAATAACAACGCCGGCAGCATGTTTTGATGCATGACGCGTAAGACCTTCAAGTTTTAAACAGATATCGATCAGATTTTTAACTTTAGGGTTTGTTTCGATTAGCTCTTTTAACTGTGGCTCTTGTGACAGTGCTTCTTCGAGGGTAATTTTGAGCTGATCAGGAATTAAATCTGTTATAGCATTTGCATCTTGAAACGGAAACCCAAGTGCTCGGGCAACGTCTTTAATCACGCCTTTGGCCATCATGGTACCAAACGTAATAATCTGGCACACGCAATCGTGTCCGTACTTTTCTTTAACGTACGTAATAACTTCTTCGCGCCGTTCAATACAAAAGTCTATATCAATATCGGGCATGCTCACACGTTCAGGGTTTAAAAACCGTTCGAACAGTAAGTTATATTTAATTGGGTCAACGTTGGTAATTTCAAGCGCCCATGCAACTAACGATCCTGCTGCAGAACCTCGACCAGGTCCAATCGGGATCCCTTGGCGCTTGCCCCACTGAATAAAATCACCGACGACGAGCAAATATCCAACGAAACCCATTTTTACAATCAGGTCAACTTCAAGTTTAAGTCGCGCGTCATATATTTCGTACTGATCATGCGGGATTAAATCTTTTTGTTTAAGTACTTCAAGCCCATCGATTGATAATTTTTCAAAATATGTCTCGGGAGTGTGTTTTTCGGGTATGGGACACTGCGGGAAAAACAGTTTGCCGAACTCAAAACTGAAATCACAGCTGTCTGCAATATCGCCCGTATTCCAGATCAGTTCTGGGTTATTGGGAAACGCACTTAACATTTCTTGGGTCGTGCGCATATACACGTTACAGTCACCAAACGAGAACCTATCAGGATTGGTCATGACGTCTTTGGTCTGTATAGCGAGCAAGATTTCATGCGCTTGTTTATCTTCTTTTAATAAATAATGCGCGTCGCTACTTGCTATCGATCGTATGTCCCATTTTGCACTGTAATCGAGTAACAACTGATTAGTAATAACTTGTTTATCAAAGTCAGCAGGTGCAAGTTCGAAGAAAAATCGATCTCTACCAAAAACATCTAAGTACCATTGTGATCGTTTGTGTGCCTCTTCGATGTTGCCGTCACGTAATAACGTTGGAATATGCCCGCCAACACATGCAGTACTGACCAGTAATCCTTCAGAGTATTTTTCAAGTGTCGCATAATCGATACGGGGTTTAAAGTAAAAGCCATCTTGATAGGCAAATGCCAAGAGCTTACAAAGATTTTTATAGCCCTGTTTGTTTTGTACGATGACAATCAGGTGATAATATTTTTCTTTAGCGTTTTTTATCGCAACATCTTCGGTCAAGTACATTTCTATACCAAGAATAGGCTTGACCCCTTCTTTTTTGGCAGTCTGAAAAAATTTGACCGCGCCAAAAATATTTCCGTGATCAGAAATACCAACCGCTTTCCAGTCTTGTTCTTTTGCGCGCTTTACAAGATCGGGAATACGAATTGCACCGTCCAATAAAGAGAATTCTGTATGGAGGTGAAGATGTGTAAAATGCTTACTCATAACGGTCAGAATTTCGAAACATAATTTTTTTTAATACTTTATAAAATTTGATATGTTCAGAGTCTAGAAAAAAAAGGGGAAAATGTAGAGGAAATTATGTATGATTTGTTTAATTAACACGTAATTCACACATAATTTTTACGTGTGCATGTGTGAGTTAAAAATAAAAATTAAAAAATAAAAAAGAGTTTTTATGAAACAGATAAAAATATTATTTTTTTGTATGGTCTTAGTATGTAATCTTTCTTCGTATGCGGGGTTACCATGGTATGAACGTGATGATATGAGCGATGATGATGGTAATCCTGATAACGATAACGACGGTGTCGGTGATTCAAGCGCGCGTGATGGTTTACAAGATACTGAAGACACAGAAGATCATGGAGGTGTTGACGATGTTGCCGGCCAGCCAGAACTTATGAATGAAGCGAGTAGGTCTCTTGAACAAATAATGCATGAGCAAAATATGATGGTTGATGGGTATTCTAACGGTATTGATATCAAATTATCGAGTGTCAGTGGTTTGCTCGCAAGATTATATAATCTTCGTGGTGATGATGGGGTGTTTATTGGTCGTGATAGAATTGAAAACTTTAAAATATTACTTGAAGCCTGTGTAGCTGGTTATAATAACATAGCGAGACAGCCAATTGCACTTGTTGATGTTATTTCTGACGATTCAGCAAGAGCTTCATAAGAAAATTTTATAGTAAAAAAAATTATAGTAAAAATAGTAAAGCCATTGGCATGATAAAGTCAGTGGCTTTTTTTATTTTTACACGATATTGTTTTAATAGATTATAACATTACAGTATCTTGTAGGAGAAGGTCTGGCTGATATACAAGCTGGTATAAAAAAATAAGAAAAATAAGAAAAAGAAGAAGAGGAACATGAAGAGAAATATGAAGAAGCTCTATTTTTTAATGATAACGCTGAGTGTACTTGTTTCTGGGACAGATTTATTTGGTATGTGGGGCAAAAAGACTGTGCCAGTAACTCATGCTCCACCATCAGCAGCTCCCAGTTATTATGGATCCCCAGGCTATTCAGGGTATCCATCGTATACTGCGCCAGCACACACAGGAAATTACTCCGGGAATTATTATGGTACTGGTGATATGAAAGGGGCTGTGCAACCAGCTCAAACTCAAAAAACAGATCCTAAGGCAAAAAAAGCTAAAAAGCCCAAAAAAACTGTGGTATTGCCAACGATTGACGATAATAGTGATTCGTTTGATCGTTATGAAATCTTGTTGTTGCTACTACTTCCCCAAGTTTTAGAAGTTATTGCAACAGACGATGCATCAGTTGCCCGTGTAAAATCATGTACAGACTGTGGTGGAAAATGTCCATCATGTAGTGGGGCTGATCGTGCCGGTTCGAAATGTACCAGTACTGATATGCTCTTTGCAGAACTTGATGAAAGATATTTTCGGGAATGTGATAAATCATATACCCAGATAGCTGGAAATACAGCGTTTGATTGGGCAACTGTTGAGGAAGTAGTCAGAGAATGGGAAACCAAAGCGCTCGAAGATACGGGTGGTGAGACGGGTGTGCAAGAAGAAGGGTGGGAAATGTTTGAACCCGTTTTACGCTTAGATATTGTTGAGCAATGGGAACTGTGTTCCCATTGTGTTACGAAAGATCGCGTTACGATGACCGAAGCGACCATGCGTGAAGATGCTCGATTAGCGATCGACCTCTTGAAAGAAATGTTTCAAGATTATCTGACAAGAAATAAACTCGATCCTTCGACGCGAGAATCGGTAAAAAGAACGTTACAAACCTATGTCGAAAAGCCCAAGATCGTTAGAAACATGGCAATGCAGGCTGTTATTAATGAGAATTTGCGCCGAGCTGGTCACATTAAAGAACCTCTTGCTGAGCGCCTTGTGACGGTTTTACAAGAAGTTGGAATTGTAATGGGAGCAGCAACGGGTGCTGCAGGCGTGATTGTGCAGTGGTACAAAAGTCTGACGTCTGCTCAGGTTGCAAGTATGCTTGTATCGACCGGTGTGAGCATCTTTGCTCCTGGAGCAAAGATGTTAAAAGCTGCGGTAATTTCTTTTAACGCAGCGCGAGAACTTGCAGATTTGTCTATTTGACCTGTAAAATTATTGATACGTGATGAGTATCGCATTGGCTTTTTTGTGAAATATTCTATACTGTGATCATGTGTTTAGGCAGGCTTGCCTGCTTATGTGCTTGTATGTTTAAACTGTAAAAAACTATTACGGCTGCTTTTTACAGATCATATGTTTATAATCATGATTTCTTGGTTCTTTTTAATAAGACAAGAGATTACAATAATTGTTTGTCAAAAAAAATTAGTGATAGAAGAAGGGTCCTGTTCTTATGGATGTAGTACTGTTTGGTTATTTTGTCATGGTAATTCTCGGATTGATTGCACTCTGGAAATCCGGTGATTACGTCGTTCAGTACGCGGTCAACGTTGCAGCAGCTTTTAACGTTTCGACTTTTTTCATAGGCTTTATCGTGCTCGCCGTTGCTGCAGATATTCCTGAACTTGCTGTTGCTATTATTTCAGCATGCAAAGGTGTATCTGAAGTATCTGCAGGAGATATTATTGGGGCAAACTTTGCTGACGTTGCCATGGTGATAGGTATCGCGTTATTACTGGCAAAAAAACCATTAGCAATTAGAAGACAAGATAGTCAAAAACTGGTAAAAATTTTATCGATCTCAGCACTCGTCATCTTACTTGGTTGCATGATTGGTAACTTGCATAAATATCATGGTGTTGTACTTGTGGGTATTTATCTTGTTTCTGTTATCTGGGTATGGAAAACAAAGCACAAACAAGATTTTATCGAACAAGAAGGTCAAGCGATCACTCAAGAACTTGCTCATGACCATGAACGAGAGCTGGCTGAAGAAATTACTGGGAAAGATATAATCTTAACCTCTCGTTGGGGTATGATGTTCAAATTGCTGGTCAGTTTAGGACTTGTGATGAGTGCCTCATGGTTGACCGTACAGGGGGCTATTAACCTGGCAATGCAGCTTAATTTACCCCTAGAAACCCTTGGTGCGACAATATTTGCTATTGGGACATCGTTACCTGAGTTGTCATTGAGCTTAAACGCCCTTAAACGTAAGCAATATGGGTTGGTGCTGGCACCAACACTAGCAACGGTTTTGGAGCAGACTACGCTGATTTTAGGGGTCTTAACGCTTGCATCTCATAAGCCGGTCAACCTACGACCATTAACCGGACCAGCTATATTTATGGTTATTGCGTTTTGTATTGTCGGGTACGGGCTGCACAGGCATAACCAGGTTGGCCGTAAAACAGGTATCGCGCTCGTGAGCTTGTTTGTTACTTATTTAGGGTATCAAGCGGTTTTCGGTGGCTTTTTTTAAAGTTTTCGAAACGAAATAAAAAAATAAAAAAAGCTCTTGGTTTTTAGTCAAGAGCTTTTTTATTGCCTACCAGATTAGGGTTATTTAATTAAAAAAAATAATCCTGCAGGAATGGCGGTTATTAGCCCATTGCGTACTTGTCCACCGTATTTTGCAACAGACAAAAGCCCAAAGTGCTGTTGCGGTAAGGCTTACATTTGAGTCTGTGCGTACACCAAAAGTATACAAGATTAATAAGCCGTTTTATCTATGGATCATGCGCCCAGGCATGATAATTCCCATATTGCTGCGTATATCGATCAAGCTAACTGGGTTAAGCCGGCAAAGCTTGGTAGTTAAATTTTTAAATAATAAAACAAAAAAGCCCTCGAATATTCGAGGGCTTTTTTGTTTGTAAGATACGTAAAATAATTTTATTAAATATTACGTAACTCTACAGCTTTCTTTTCGCTCATAGCATCTGCACGATCAATAAATTGATCGGTGATTTTTTGTAATAAATCGCTCAAGCGTTTTGCAAAGTCTTCAGAAACGATATGTTTCTTTTCAGCTTCACGCACTTCGTTATGAAACTCTTTACGAACGTTACGAATGCTGACACGACACTCTTCTGTTTTTTTACCAAGTAATTTTACAAACTCTTCACGTCGAGCAGCGCTCATTTGAGGGAGTTGTAAACGAATAATGGTGCCATCGTTAACCGGTGCAATACCAACATCTGATGCTTGAATTGCTTTTTCGATGTTTGAGATAATGCTCTTGTCCCATGGTTGTATTGTTAACAAACGAACATCAGGTGCTGAAACAGTAGAAATATCTTTGAGGGGCATAAGTTGGTCATAACATTCAACTCTGATGCTATCAAGGAGCGACGTTGATGCACGGCCGGTGCGAATGGAAATAAGCTCTTTTTCAAAATGCTTGATTGGGCTATCCATGTGCTCTTTAAGAAGAGTTTCAAAACTTTTTGAGTCGCCTTCTTGAAATGCTATATCAATCATATGGGTACCTTTATTAGTATTTATTATTTTATATTATTTTTAATTAACGAATAGTACTTCCAAATTCATGGTTTTGGGCAACGGTAACTAAAGCGTTATGTGTTGACATGTTAAACACGCGCATAATAACGTTATGTTCTTGTGCCAAAGTTATCGCTGTTAAATCCATGATTTTTAATTTTTTTTCTAAAACTGTCGCATACGTTGTGTTGCGTAAGAACTCAGCGTTTTTATTGATTACAGGGTCATCGGTGTAAACACCGTCAACTTTTGTCGCTTTCCAGAGCTCTTGTGCCCCCATTTGAAGCCCACGGACAACAGCGTTGGTGTCTGTTGTAAAGTACGGGTTGCTCGTGCCACCAACAAAAATCAGACATTTCCCAGCGTGTAAACTTGTATCAATTGTATCTTGATTAATGGGTTGCGCAATTGTTGGCAGTGTAACAGCGCTGAGTATACGTGATGGGACTCCTGATTTTTCAAAGAGCTCATGCAAAATTATCCCGTTCATAACGGTTGCAAGCATGCCAACATTGTCGGCTACCGGTTGACGTAGGCCAAGCTCTTTGCCTGCCTGATTGCCGCGAAAAAAGTTACCACCACCGATAACGATACCGAGATGATGGGTTTTTTGTAGCGTTTTAATCTGGTCTATAAAATGTGCTATAAGCTCTTTATTAACGTACGCATGTTTGTCTGTTGTCGTAAAAAGCTCGCCACTAATTTTTATAATAACTTTTTTCATGGTTATAACCCGGGACATGTTATCCGTTAGGCTTAGCGACCAATGGCAAAACGTTTAAACTGAACAACTGAGATTTGTGTACCAGTTTTTTTTGAAACGTCTTCAAGATGCGCTTTAACCGTTACTTTATCGTTTTTAATAAAAACTTGGTTAAGCAAACAAACTTCTTCATAAAATTTGTTCATTTTACCGTCAATAATTTTTTCAACGATAGACTCTGGTTTTTTGCTGTCTTGCAACTGTTCACGAGCAAGCGTGCGCTCTTTTTCAACAATTGTTTGATCAAGTTCTGATGGCTGTACGCATAATGGCTTGGTAACCGCTGCTTGCATGCAAAGATCTTTAGCGAGTGCAAGCAATATATCTTGGTGTGCGCTTGCGTCTTTATCAGTAGCAAGTTCGATCATAACACCAACGGTTGATCCTGGGTGAATATACATGTTGATAACGCCGTGCTGAGCAACAACAAAACGTGCAAAGCGACTGACTTTAATTTTTTCGCAAATTTTTGCAATAACTTCGTCAAGAGATTCTTGAAGTGACAATGGGCTGTTAGTTTGTTTGAGTCCCATCAAGACCGTAACGTCAGCAGGATTATTGTGTGCAACAAGAGATGCTGCGCTTTGAACAAAGTTTTTCATTGTTTCGGTATTAGCAGAAAAGTCTGTTTCGCATGCGACTTCAACCAATGCACCAAGTTTGTGATCAGCCGAAATAAAGCCTTCAACGCGACCATTATTGGTTTCGTTATCTGCTCGTTTTGCAGCAACACTTGCGCCTTTTTTGCGTAGTAACTCTAATGCTTTTTCAAAATCGCCGCCAGCTTCTTCTAAAGCCTTTTTGCAATCCATCATTCCGATTTGTGTTTGATCTCTTAATTGCTTAACAAGATCCATGCTCACTTTTGTCATGAAAGAAACTCCCAATAGTACCTGATATTATTTTTATATTATTTTTATATTTTATTGCTTAAAAATACAATCTGAATTAATTACGAAGATCTTTATACGCGTAAAACACCCTAGCAGATGCCCTCTTGTACGAAATCTTTGTCTTAGTTTGACAAAACTCTGTGATTTTACAATAAAAACTGTATAATTCTATGATCCTTATAAGATCTAATAACAAACACTTTGACAAAAAAGCACTAAAAATTTAGGCTAAGAAGCATATTTTAAGTTATTTTATTTTGTTAAAAAAGTTAGAAATATCATAAACGTTATAAACAAGAGCATCTTAATACGATTGCTAGGAGCTATGTATGCCAACGCCAAAACGTAAGTTATCGAAAAGTAGACGCGATCAAAGATCTGCCAATAAAGGCATTAAACCAAAGGCAATTACCGGTTGCCAAACCTGCCAGGCGCCTATTGCTCCCCATCAGGCATGCAAGTCATGCGGCTATTATAAAGGGGTAAAAATCCTCAAAACTAAGACTGATCGCATGTATCTTCGTGGACAAGCTCGTGAAGCAAAAGAAGCGAGTTACCGCGCAGCATACCAAAAATCGTCCCCTGAAGGTGGCCAAGAGTCCACTCAGCAATAATGATATTTGGTAAAAGTGGCGCCAGCGCCCTTTATGAAATTAGTTATACAAGATAACAAATCAAGCGGCCACCAGTTTTTGCTGATGGCCGCTTTTTTATGAGTGTTATTTTTTTGATTATTATTTTTGATTTTTGATTATGGAACTTTATGATTGCACTTGATGTCATGGGTGGCGATCATGCCCCTCTCGCAATTCTTGATGGTTCGTTACGAGCCGCAAAACGATCAATTCCTGTTATGTTATTTGGTCCTGCAGCGTTCGTACGCGATGAACTTAATAAGCTCGATCCTGCATGGGAGACCTACCCAATAACTATTAGCGATGCACCTAGTATTGTCGCTATGGACGACGAACCGGTCTCTGCCGTGCGTAAAAAACCTGATTCGTCATTGGTACAAGCTGTTGCCAGTGTCAAAGCTGGTCAATGTCGCGTCGCATTGTCAGCGGGAAATTCAGGTGCTTTAATGGCAGCTGCAACGTTCTTGCTTGGACGCCAAGAGGGCATAGAACGACCAGCTATTGCTGGCCTGATGCCAAGTTTGCACGGCAACATTCTCGTACTCGATTTAGGAGCAAATACCGACTGTAAACCACAGTATTTGGTACAATTTGCCCGTCTTGGTCGTGATTATGCTCATAAAACGCTTAAAATAGTAACTCCCCGTGTTGGGTTATTATCTAACGGCCATGAAGCAGGTAAGGGCTCTCAGCTTGTTAAAGACGCTTTTGAGCTTTTATCACAAGAAAACAGTATTAATTTTATTGGTAACGTCGAACCGTACGATATTTTAGAAAATCGTGCTGATGTTATCGTATGTGATGGCTTTTCTGGGAACGTTTTTTTAAAAACCATGGAAGCAACGTTTGAACTATGCATGAAACTGGTACAACAGGATATTTACGACCAAAACAATAAACATAGTGAAAATCATGAAAATCTTGCGGTGCAGGCGTGGGGCAAGAGCTTTTTTACAAAAATAGCTGCAAAACTGCACCATAAACGCTTTGGCGGGGCGTTTTTACTCGGTGTAAAGGGCGATATTATTGTCTGTCACGGCAGTTCTGACGCTAAAACAATTGAGCAGGCACTGGTATTTGCATGGGAAAATGATCGTTTGTAAGGTAATAATTTAAAAAAAGGGGAGTTTGTATGAGTTTATATGAGAATAGAGGGTAAAACAACGATAAAACAACGACAATGTTTTCTATTATGAAATATGTAAATTTGTCTTTGGTAATCTGTTTTTTTCTGGTAATGTAGTTAATATATGTTTAATTGAAATTTATTAAATATAAGATATTAAAGGGAGCATGATGGAATTTTCAAAAAATAACATACTCGAATCACTTGATAGAGCTATTGATACGTTAGTAAAAAATAAGAAACAGACGATACTTGGTATCGGTCTTTCTGTTAGTTTAGTATGTGCAGGCATTGGCTACACCATGTACCGCCAAAATATGCAAGTTAAAGCACATACAACATTAGTAAGTGCACTTAAAGTATTTGAAGCACCGGTTGTTGCTGGATCGTCAAATAAAAGTGACGTTAAGATGCCAACCCAGTTTGCAACAGAAGAAGAAAAGTGGAACAAAGTACAAGAAATTTTTAAAGACGCTTATAACAATCATAAAAGTGCCGGCATTGCGCCATACTTTTTGACCTATCAAGCAGAAGCGTTAGCGCAATTAGGAAAATTTGACGAAGCGATTCAAGCGTTAAGCGATGCAATTCGTTTAATGAAAAGTACAGAACTTAAAGCTTTTTATCGGGTGAAATTGGCGCTTATCAAGCTTGATAGCCCAAAGCATCAGCAAGAAGGTTTAACTGAATTAAAAAAATATGCTGACGATCAGCAAGGGCTTGCACATGAATGTGCGTTATATCATATGGGTAACTATTATTGGTATAAAAAAGATTTTGTTCAAGCGCGCAACTACTGGCAGCAATTGGTTATCAAATACGGCTTGAAAGATGCACGGCTTCAGTCAGGCTTTACTGAACTGGCAAAATCAAAATTACGTTTGATTAGCGCAGACTTTTGAAATTTAGAGGCGACCCTTCGAGACGCTGCTACGCAGCTCCTCAGGGCGAGCGCCTATTTGTACAATTTTGATACGATTATTTAGAGAAATTAGTTAATACTGAAAAAATTGAAATTTATGGATATACGTGTTCGTTTTGCCCCATCGCCAACGGGGCATCTTCATATTGGAGGTATTCGTTCGGCGATGTTTAATTGGTTGTTTGCTCGACATACGGGCGGCAAGTATTTATTGCGCATTGAAGATACCGATGTCGCACGATCAAAGCAAGAGTATTTAGACTCTCAGCTTGCCTCGTTGCGTTGGCTCGGTTTAGAACCTGATGAGCCCATTGTGTACCAGCTTGCGCGAGGACATGAGCATATTGCTGCAGCTAAAAAACTTATGGAACAGGGCAAAGCATACCCATGTTTTTGCCCTCCCAAAGATGCTGACCAGGTTGTGCACGATTTAGATCTTGGTATTGGGAGCAAATATGCTGGTACCTGTCGAGACAAAACCTACACGTTAGAAGATTTGCAACAACCGCATGCGATTCGTTTCAAGATTCCTGTAGGTCTAGAAACAGTTGTATTTGAAGATATAATCTTGGGGACAATAACAGTAAATATCGATCAGATGGACGATTTTATTATTATTCGCCGTGATGGAACCCCAATCTATAACTTTTGCGTCGTTGTTGATGACATTTTTATGAGAATAACGCACGTGATTCGTGGCCAAGACCACGTTTCAAATACGCCAAAGCAGGTATTATATTATCATGCTTTGGGTGCTCAAGTGCCGTTATTTGCCCATATTCCACTCATCCTGGGCCCTGCGGGGAACAAGTTGAGTAAGCGCGATGCATCGGTTTCGGTTGAAGAGTATCGAACTCATGGGTTTATGGCTGACGCTCTCGCAAATTATCTGGTACGTTTAGGCTGGGCTCACGGTGATTTAGAGATATTTACCAAAGAAGAAATTATTGGGCTTTTTACCCTTGATGGCGTTGGTAAAAAGGGCGCGATCTTTGATACAAAAAAATTAGAGTGGCTCAACGGGGTGTATATCAGAAAAACGGAGCCGCAGGTACTCATGGACTGTATAAAGTCTATGAACCCTGAAAGTTTTGAAACAATAAAAAGTTTATGGACTCCAGATTTGCTGGATCGTTTATTACAAGAATATAAACAACGTGCTGTCACGTTGTGTGAAATAGCTCGAGATATTACTGCTTTGGCAAGCGACCCTGTTTTATTAGATTTATCGTTACTGACAAAGTGGCATACTGAAAAAACAGTACTACTGGTAAAAGATTTTTTAGATGCGCTACAATCTGTAACAGTATTAGATCATGAACAGTTACTTGCTACAGCAAAAGCAGTATGTGAAAAAAACCAAGACAAGTTGGTTAATTTGGCCCAACCCCTGAGACTTGCAGTAACTGGTTCAGTTACCAGTCCAGGAGTGTTTGAATTAATCGCTGTGTTGGGACGTGAGCGTGCGAGTAAGAGAATTACAACATTGCTTGCACAGTTATAAATTGTAAAATGTGAGGTTTAAATGCGAGGTTATACGCGTTATACGAGGGAATTATTATGAAAATAGGAATGTTATTTCCAGGACAAGGTGCCCAACATTTAGCGATGGGCAAAGAGATTTATGATCGTGAGCGTATTGTACAAGAGTACTTTGAAGAAGCTTCGACATGCTTAGATCAAAACTTTGTGCGACTTTGTTTTGCATCGTCAGAAAAAGAGCTTAAAGAAACCGTGAATGCCCAGACCTCTATTTTCTTGCTGGGAGCGTCGTTATATTCGTTATTAAAATCTAAATATAATATTATACCAGATATCGTCGCCGGACATAGTTCAGGCGAGTATGCAGCTATTTTTGCAGCGGGTGGCATGAGCTTTCCTGATGCATTATATCTGTTAAAAAAGCGTGCATTGTTCATGGAAGAAGCAACTATATCAACACCAGGGTCGATGATCGCTATTTTAGGTCTTCCGTTTGCAACGCTTAAAGAGTTATGCGATAAGTACGACGATCCAAGTGATATTAAACAGGTTGTTGAAATTGTAAACTATAACGCTCCAACACAGTTGGTAATTTCAGGAACTATTCCAGAAATAGAAGCTGTAGCACAAGAAGCTCGTGCATTAAAAGCAAAAGTTATCCCGCTTAACGTTGCCGGTGCTTTTCACTCACGCTTGATGCGTAATGCTGAACAAAGTTTTTCAGCATATATGGTCAAAGTTGATTTTAAAGATATTACAACGCCACTTGTTAATAATATCGAAGCGAGAGTTGTTACAACCAACGAAGATATCAAAGACTCACTTGTTCGCCAAATGAGCGCACACGTCTTATGGTGGCCAGCAATGGACCAGTTTAAAGACTGTGATCTTATTATCGAAGTTGGACCAGGTAACAAGCTTTCAAAAATGTTAAAACGTGAATGGCCAGACAAAGAGATTCTTGCGTTAAATAATACAGCAGATCTTGAAGCGATTTTGAAAATCTTAGGTAAAGAAATTATCCCATCTGAGTTGGCACTCGATCTTGAAGCTGAGATGACGATATTAACCAGTAAAGCAGTTGATAAAACAGACGTAACATCAGTAATAAAATAGATACGTAAAAATACAAAAAGAGACGGGCCTGAATTTCAGACCCGTCTCTTTTATTTTGACAATAATCTTATTGTTGGTTTTTATTTTTGCGAATCTTATCAGCTCTTGTCATGCCGTGCTGACCGCTGTATTTTTTTTCTTTGCCATTGTCTTTAACGGTTTCTTCGTTTTCTTCTTCTTTTCTGCTCACTTCTTCTTCTTGGCCGTCCTTGTCTGTTACAACAGTCTTGGATTTCTTATTGTATTTTGCACTTTTAGTTTTCGCGCCAGCTTTTCTCCCGGTAGATCTTTTCTTTTCTACCGTTGTTGTTGATTTCTTTTCTTTGCCCTTAGCCATTGCTGCTTGACGTTTTTTTTCTGCGTATGAGCGTGTTTTGTTTTCGTCTCCTGCGGTATGTTTATCGCTGCTTTTTGTAACTTTTTTTACTGTTTTAACACTACCATTAGCACCACGCTTTGTTGTTTCTGTTCTGACAGTTTCTTCATCTTTATGTGCAGATAACGATCCAGCAAGCATCATGCACAATGTTGCAAGTGCTACGCTTTTATTATTGAGCAAATTCTTTACTGACTTCATACCTTGGTCTCCTTTTTAGGTATTTGGTGAATTATGATATCTCGACAATTTTTTATATTGTCATCCTGCAAGAACTCTTGGACACTCGAATTCTGGATTTATTGTAACAACATTATATTTGAAAACGAAAGATTTTTATAAAAAAATTGGATTACGTAAATAAAAACAAAAAAAGCCGGTCAATAAAGACCGGCTTTTTTTATGAAATAAGTTTCTTGAGCTATTAAGCTTAGAAGCCTATGCCAATTTTTGCAGAAACTGACCATTGGTCAAGAGCTGCGCTATTAGCCCATTCATATGATCCACCAAGACCGAGCATGAGTGGATTGTCCCATTCTTTGAAGATGTAACCAGCACCAACAAAAAGCTTATGGCTGTTTTGTGATGGGGTTTCAGCTACACAGGTGTTGAGACTTGAGCAATCGATGAATGATACTGCGCAACCATCAAAGTCTGATGCTGCTCTAGCTGCCAATATTACAGCGTCAGCTGATGTTGAACCAGCAAATGCACCTGTTGCGTTGCCGAACTGTGAATTAGCAGGAACTGGATTTGCAGGTGTACCAGAAGTTCCACCAGCATTTATAGCTCTGTTTGTATCAAAGCCACGTGATGCTACACCATAACGTTTTGCTTCGATTGTTGAAGCACAACCTGTATTACCGCATGGGTTACAAGCGTTTGTAGCAGGTGTAACAACAGGAGTAGGACAAGCTGTAGCACAACCAGCGTTGCGCAATTTAACTCTTTCACCTTCTCTAAGATACAAGTTGTATCCAAGATCAAGTGTCCAACCACCATGATTATAGGTGAATGCAGCAATACCATCAAACTGGCTGCCAGGTGTAACGTTAACATTTAATGTTGTTAAGTTAGCAGCTGGAATTAAGGTGAATGGAGCTACTACTGTTTTGTTATCACCTAAGAGAGCGTACTGACCCCAGTTACGAGCTGTGCTGCAACGAGGTTTATCACATGGTGTTGGGCAATTGTTTACAACAGCAGGTGTTACTGCAGGAGCGTTCAAGCCAAGTGTTCTGCACTCATCATTTTCAAACAAGTAGCGATAGTTGAACATTAAAGCAAATTTAAGGTTGCTTTCTTCGTTGCTCCAAACACGGAACAATGAATCCATACCAAAGCCGAAGCCCCAGTGTTGGCCGTTACCAACTATTGGTTCAAATACGTAGTTACCTTTAGCTTCATTACCGGTTGGGAATGTTACGCCAAGGTTAAGTGCTACCATGTAGTTTTCTTTATCTAAGAACTTGTAACCAAGCTTAACGTCGATATCAGCAACGCCTGTTTCACTGCGTTTGCCGTTGATTTTAGCTTTTGTTAAAGGAGCTTGTGTGTTGTTAACTGCCAAGTTGTCCAAAACATCGCCGGTGGTATGTACACCAACAAAACTTACGTCGGTGCAACCTTTAAAGTAGTTAAGAACGCGTGTATTTAACGCAGCATCAGCAGCTGTTGCAGGTGTTAATACGTTTGTTGTTGGAGCACAAGGAGTACAAGGGCCACAAGCTGGGATTGTACCACACGCGAGTGACATGTTCATGTTGTTTTCAACGTGAACAACAGGCAATGCAGCGGTTAAATAAAGACCTTTAACGATCTTTTCTAAATCTTGATAGTAATCAAGACGTGCGCCGTATACTCTTTGTTCTGGATCAAAGTTAATTGAAGCTACTTTACCTTGAAGCTCGCCAGCTCTGTCGTGTAAGATGTAGCCAAGATCTAAGTCGCAATTAACAGTAGAAGCGGTACATGGATTTCCAGGATTAGGAACAACTGCTGGAGGTGTGATTGTTCCTGGACGTTTTGCTTCGTAGTTCAAGTTGATAGTATCTTTGTTGTTAATTCCGAAGTACTTACCTGCACGTTCACCGTTTGTTGATGCTTGATAGAAGCCTGTTACTTGGAAGTTAGCGCCGAATTTGTCGTTATCTTTACGGTTTACAAGTTCGTTAAACGTGGTGTATTCCATTGCAAGATTAACGCCAGCTGGGCGAGGCATCATGAACGTTTTGTTCGTATGAGCCTGTACTTGAGCTGCACCCATAGCGAGTGCGGCCAATAAGAGACCTTTTAAGATTTTATTCATAACTGCATTCTCCAAAAGTATTTAGATTAAGATTTGATAGTAACGTCACTCACAGATTGCGAGATCATTTACCTGTGTTAAATAACCTTTTTAAGATCATCAACGCATCTAGATTTTCGGCTGCTTCCTCCTTTCCCTGAGAAATCAGTTGAACTTCAATACTCTCCGTTAATGTGTTGACTTCTAGTCTCTATGTTTGGCTCGCCACCGGCATTACGGGCGGCTTTTCGACCAATACAACTTTTTCAGGTTAGCTGATGTGAAAAACAATAGCAAGGGTTTTTCTGAGCATTATTTTGTTCATCACGCACAGCACTTGTTCTTATCAATGTTTCCTATTATTGTTACTAACAGAACCTCTTTAGGTTCGTTGCTTGCCTATTATTAACTTTATCAGTATCATCATTTTGTGCTTACTAGCGCAATGGTTTTTAAAAAAAGTTGAGAAAATCTTTTTGTAGCAGCATTTTTTCACTCTCTATATATATTGAGAGTGATACGCCATCAAATTTTTTTGCAGTATAATTTTTTAATCTAAGATTGAATGGTCATATAAGTTATTGTATTGTTATATGATAGAGACTGAAGATCTTTGTAAAGCCATATCAAGCAAGGGAGAGTTTTTGATGAACAGTTCAGTTATCGTCATGATCATCGTTGTAACACAAATTATTGCAGAGTCTTTGCCAATTAGTAGTTCTGGTCACATGAATTTAGTCGAAAAGTTGCTTTATGCCCTTGGTTTTGGCTCTATGCCGGTGTTACCAGAATTTTTTGATCACTTTTTACATGGGCCGACCATTATTGTATTAGTTATGTATTTCTGGCGAGCATGGTATGAACTGTTTCGATTGTTATTGTTTTGTACGAAAGCTTGTATAACCAATATGGGCAAAAAAATTCGTGACAGCTGGTGTCGATTATATAAAATATTTTTTAAAATTCTTGGTTTTATTATTATCGCCGACGGGATTACGGTTGTTTTTTATTATATGTTTAAGAAGTACAGCATGATACTGTTTGGTGATTTTGATAGCACAGGGCTCTTACTTGCGGGCTTTGTGATAACAACAGGACTGTTATTATCGTTACGCTGGGTAAAAACGCTTAATAAAACGCTCACGCGGTCGCATGCCGTTGCTCTTGGTGTTACGCAGGGTCTTGCGATGCTTCCCGGAATTTCGCGCTTCGGATCAACCTACGTTATCGCACGTTGGTTTGGTATTTCGCACAGACGGGCTTTTCAAATCTCTTTTTTATTATTTTTCCCATTAGTTGTCGCAGCGTTTTTTGTTAACGGGATACCAGAGATATGGGCGAGCGATATTTTTAAACAGGCTCTTAACCCATGGACGATATTAATTTGGATGGTACTTATTGTTGGGGCAACGATTGTTTCTTTTTATGCATTAAAACTTGCTGATTATATGGGTACTCGCCAAAAACTCTGGCTCTTCGGTGTCTACATGCTTGTGCCCGTTTTGATAACGCTTATGCTTTTGTTCTTGGGTTATTAAACCAGGTCATTAAATAACACAGCGAGATTTTTTTCGACACATGCAGCTTCGTGTACAAGCCAATTGTAACTATTTTGTGCCATAGTTATACGCAATTGTTTATCACGTAATAGTTTTTCTGTGTGTGTTATTAACTCATGAATATTGTTAGTTTTTATTAAACCGTGCGCTTGTTCAAGCGCATCAGCATGGGTTTTGCAGTTTGCATGATAGGGGCCAACAAACGATGGGTTTGCCCAGACTGCAGGTTCTAAAAGATTATGACCGCCAACGGGAACAAATGTGCCACCCAAATAAAATATATTAGCAAATTGGTACAGATCAAAAAGTACACCAAGTTTACAGACGAGCAAAACGTCATGGTTTTTTAAAATTTCGGGAACTGTTTGAATAGTGGTTTCGTTCTGTTCGTCCCAGAGAAAATAAGTAAGATTTTTATCGTTAATTTTCTTAACTAAATCCTGTTTCCAATGAAAATGTCGTGGCGCTATGATTATTTTAAGATCTTTAAATTCTTGCTTTAGGTTTGTAAACAGCTCGAGGTAGACATCAAGCTCGCCTGGATGCACTGAGCCTACGAGTAGTGTTGGGTTTGTTGTGCGCTCCAGTATTTCGACAGGCTCAGTACGAACGCCGTCTTGTTGGCGCTCACCCTGAGGTATCGAAGGGTGTGGGCGCGTTTTCAACTCAGCAGATCTTCTTTTTTCTAACACGTTAAATGCTTTTATATCCCCCAGTACGGTAATTTTTTCAGGTGCAATACCCAGTGCCTGATAGCGTTGTGCGTCAAGCTCTGTTTGGGCAAATATTTTTGTAAATAGATTAAATAATGGGTTAAAAATACACGAAAAAAATTTAAATCGCTTAAACGAACGAGCGCTTAATCGTGCACTGAGTGAGTACACAGGAATATTTTTTATACGTGCAAGCATAAGAAGATTAGGCCATTGTTCAGCTTCGATGATAATAAGAGCTTTTGGTTTGATGCGTGAGAAGGCTAAGAGCATGCACGGCAAAAAATCGAATGGTAAAAAGCTTGCATAATCAGATTTGATATTTTTTGTGATCATGCTTCGGCCTGCGATGGTCCCCGTTGTTTGATAACAGATAGAATTGGGTATTTCTTGTTTGATTTTGTTAACAAGATGTTCTGTTGCCAGCGTTTCACCAACAGAAACTGCATGAACCCAGATGACACGTTGTTCGTGAGAATTTTTTGTGTGTACCGGCTTGGGCACAAAACCGAGTCGTTCTAAAAAATTTTTACGACTGCCAAAAATTGGTTTCTTGCGGGCACGAACGAGTATGTACAGTACAATAGCAGGTAGCGCGATGATTTGTGCGATTTGGTACCCAATAAAAATTAAAAACAGATACATAATGTCCCTTGCGTTGTGTGTGAAGTTTCTTGTGTTTTTTTCGTCTGTTTGGTAATTTACAGCGATTTTAATTTTAAAATACGTGTAGCGGAGATTGTATCATGAAACGATTAAAAATAACAGTTGTATTGGGTCTTTTGATTGCGAGTATGGGATATAGTAATGTGTATAGCATGCGAGCTTGTTTCAAGACCTGTCGTTTACGCAATAAAAATTTAGAAAATATTAATTACAAGAATAACAATGGGCTTTCGCCATTAAATCAAGCGATACGTGAAAATAATCTTGATCGGGCAAAAAAATTATTATCGCAAGGAGCTAACCCAGCAATTGCAGATGATGAATCAGGGTGGACAGCGTTGCATTGGGTTGTATTTAAGGGCTATGATGCTCTTGTAGAACAAATTGTGATAAAAAATAGCATGCTTATAGATATTAAAAATAATAATGGGAAAACCCCAAACGATTTTTTGCGTGAGCGTATTGCGCATGTAACAAAAATGCGCGCTCTTAATCATAATGATCAAGCGACCTATGACGACGATATGAAAAGTTGTAAAAACATGGCACAAATATTTTCTGGTGCACCTGATAAAAAATAAAAAAACAAATAGTAACATGGGAATTTAGGAATTACAGAATGAAACAGTTAAAAATAACAGTTGTATTGTCTCTTTTGATTGCGAGTATTGGATATAGTAGTGTGCATGCTATGCGGGCATGTTTTGCACGGTGCTGTAAAGTATCAAAGTGTTGTAAAAAAAAGACGGTACAAGATCTGGCAAGTTCACATGACGTTGTTGGGCTTACATCTTTTGTGCATAACAATAATCATAATCTTATGACTGTCAATGGAGAAAATGGTTGGACAGTATTGCACTGGGCTGTTTCTATGGAAAGTGATACGCTTGTAGAACTTATCGTTAATCAAGCAAAAGAAAAGGGTATCCTTGATGTGCTTTTGAAAGTACGAGACAATAAAGATCGAACAGCCCTTACATTAGCAGAAAATCTTGCAAAGGGTCAGGATAAAAAACAAACACCAGATACTGGTGGTCGGCGAGCCAGTCTTGAGCGGGTATCTCATACAGATCTTAGACGAGCAAGGGTATTTATAAAAATTTTAGCGCTTTTAGAGACGAATCAAGATATTGAGCGTGGGGCGTAACTCGGCTTTTTAAAACCCGGGCGTGCCCTTCCTACTTCGCCCAGGTGGCTTCGTAGGACAGGACGGGCATCCTTCGAGACGGCCTGCGGCCCCTCAGGACGAGCGCCTATTTACAAGTCTCATAAAAAAAGATGGGTCGTATGTTTACTACAACCCGTCTTTTTTATATAAAATTTTAGCGATAAAACGAGTAGGTTACCAAAATAATAAGCGCACATAGGTTTGCAATAAAAACAATATCACTCGCGTTTTCAAGAAACTCTTTAGTTTCGCGGGCTTTTTTTTCAGTAAACGACTTTACTTTTTGCATCATGAGCATAACGTACGCCTGAAAAAATAAGATAATTAACGACAGCCCAACAAGTATATTATAAAAAAAGTCGATATGTGTTGTGTAGCCAACTTGTGGAGAAACGCCGTCGATAACCATTCTAAAGAGCACAAGAATTGGCACCGATGCTGCAATAAACGTCAGGCGCGCTTCGCTTCCCAATTCGAAAAATAACGAAAAAAGCCCAATAAAAAACAGAACAAGTAACGGGAAATAAAGTGATATCAGGTCTTTTATTCCTACGTTATCAAAGTCGATTGCAAAGATAACCGATGGGTAGGTGAGCGTAATATCTTTTTGTTCGTTGAGTGGGGCAGATGTGTATCCCGTAATAACGGTCTTTGTAGACGCTTTCCAGTCATAAATTAATAAATCGTCAGACAAGGTTAAATAGTCGGGGCTTGAGTTTAGGCACATTTCACGTGACGAGATATTCTTGTTGTGCATCGAGAGTACCAGTTTGTGATCGCCAATCGGGAACTGTTTGTAATTTAAACGACCTTTAACGACAGCCTGAATGTTATAACAAACCAAAACATCTTGACCGATAAATTTTACGATAGGGTCTGACTTATACAGTAAGTTCCCGCCGTAGAGCATTTCGCTGTCTTCAAAAACAAAATTTTCAAGTGATTTGAGCGATTCGGTTCCTGCTAAAAATTTGAACCATAAAACGCCATCAAAGTGAAATTCGTTTTTTGAGAACGAAAAGACCGGAAAACCTGAAATGTGCAGTCCAACTGAGACGTTGGTTGCAAGCTGTTTCATGTGTGCTGTTGGTGTTAGAATAGTCGGCATTTTTTCGGTGCCGGGGGTGTGGGTACTAAAATAGTATAAAAGCCCAATAACATACACAGCAACACACGTTAGTGCAATAATTCTGAACGATATCTGTCGGGTTATATAAAAAAATTTATTAAACATACTCTTTCTCCATAAAATTTCACGTGTCACTTGCTCGTCTCGACCTGTCCTCCGTAGTTTGCCTAGCTGGAAAGCATGGATAAACGTAGGGGGAAGGGTCGCCGTTTCAAAATCTCTTACGATTCTTAATTATTGGTAATAAGCGTACTATCACCACCAAAAGCATGACGATTGTTTCTGTTAAACGTTACCGTGAAACCGGCAAGATCAAAATTTTGCATGCGCTCGATGTTAGTAAGAATATTTTCCTGGGTTATCTCTGTTTGAGCGACTTGCTTGATCGCTTCGGTAACGATTTTTGCACTAATATAATAAGCAAAAGACATCGCGTTAAGCTCTTGGTCCGGAAAAAAGTTTTTCATATCGTTGCGATATTGTTCGGCTATAAGAAGTTTGCAGGTGATGGGATTGGGGACTGCTGACGCATAGGTAAATGGAACACCGCGGTTTTTAAGAATTTCTGGTACAAAAAGTGTTGAGTCGATGCCATAAAATTGGGTGCCAAAGTGCCCAAGGTGAAAAAAATTATTAATTAATTTAACGGTTGGCATACTGCTGGTAAGACAGATAACAACACGTGGGTCAAACTCAAGCAGTTTTTTGGCAGGGGTTTCGATATCAAGCGTAAAGCGATTATACGAGCTTTGGGCAACCGGCGTAAGATTATAATTTTTTAACAGCCCTGTCAGTTCGTGGGCACCGTCGGTCGAAAAGCTGTCGTCAGCATGAAAAATAGCAATTTGTGAAAGTTTAAGTGTTCCTGCAATATGGTCAACTAACGCTTTAAGTTGTGGCTGTAAAAGCCCGAGCCCGTTAACAATATTGCTCAAGTGTGGGCTGCGCAATTTTTCGTCACCACCCCATGGAAAAAATAGCGCGATCTTTTTTTGTTCTAACAATGGCAACAATGCGAGCGATGATCGTGTGCCCATGTTGCCAATAAACATCGTAACCCCCAGTGAGCGTAAGTACTCGACATTTTTTTTCGTCTTCTCAGGGTCCCCTTGATCATCAAGGCTTATTAAACGAAGTTTTTTGCCGTGAATGCCGCCATTATTGTTGATACTTTCAAAGCATGCAAGAATTGCTGTTTTTATAATAGTGCCGTAGAGCTGAAAATGGCCTGACAAAAAAGCTGACTGGCCAAATGTAATTTCAGTATCGAGATTGACCGTAATTTTTTGGTCTTGGGTACAAACTGTTGTGTGTAAAAAAAACAATACAAGCGCTGTGAACGCTAAAGATATGTGTTTTATTTTCATAAGAACCTTCACGTTATTAGTAACTTTTATCCGTCGCCCCGAGGGTCACGTAGTGACGTCTCGAGGGGTGTTCCGTATTTCTCACCGCAAAACTTTACGCGGCTTGCTGCCTTGCGCAGGAGCAATAATGCCATCGAGTTCCAGTTTTTCAATAATACGAGCAGATCTATTAAAGCCTATGCGATATTGTCGCTGGATCATTGAGATCGAAATCTCTTCGCTTGTCTTTACAAAATTTAAAATATCTTCGTACAGTTCGTCATGTAATTCTTGGGGCTTTTGGGCTTCGTCGTGATGCAAGAGTTCGTTAAGATCGAGATATTCAGGTTTTGCTTGCGCACGTAAAAAGTTTGCTAAGTTTTCTATTTCTTGGTCTGATACATAGGCCCCGTGTACGCGTTTAAGATCAGGTGATGCTGAATGCATGTATAACATGTCGCCACGACCTAACAGTTTTTCAGCGCCTTGAGCGTCTAAAATAGTGCGAGAGTCAACTTTAGAAGAGACTCTAAACGCAACACGGCTTGGAAAGTTAACTTTAATCAGACCGGTAACAACGTCCACAGAAGGTCGTTGTGTTGCAACAATCATATGAATTCCTGCAGCGCGCGCCATCTGGGCGATACGCACGATATGTATTTCAACTTCTTTACCGGCAACGATCATAAGATCTGCAAGTTCATCGATAATCACGACAAGATACGGGATATCGCGCGGCTTTTCTTGTTGCTTATTATTTGCGCTTGGTTTCCAAGAATTTGTGTAGCGATGATATTCGCCAATATTGCGAACGCCTGCGCGTGACATTGCTTCGTAGCGAGATTCCATTTCTTGGACAACCCATTTTAAGACACTAATTGCACGGGGCGCTTGGGTGACGATCGGGAATAACAAGTGTGGTATATCGGCATACGGCGTAAACTCAAGACGTTTCGGGTCGATGAGAATTAATTTAAGTTTGTGCGAGTTTAGCGCACATAATAAACTGACGAGCATGACATTAAGCCCAACAGATTTACCCGATCCGGTAGCACCGCCAACGAGTAGGTGGGGCGTTGTTGCAAGGTCTTCGACAATCGCTTTACCGCTAACGTCGACGCCCAAAATCAATGGTAGTCGCCCTTTAAAATCAGTAAACTCTTTGCTTTGCAATATCGCCGTAAACGAAACGTCACTTCGGGTTTGGTTAGCGATCTCAAAACCAACGGCATTTTTGCCTGGTATTGGGGCGATAATGCGAATACTGTTCGCAGTCAGTGCCATGGCTAAATCGTCTTCGAGTGCCGTAATTTTACTAATTTTGCTATCGATTTCAGGCTTGTATTCAAAGAGTGTGATTAATGGTCCGGGCTTTATTGCTGTTACGACCCCCTTAACGCCAAAGTGTAAAAGTTTTTCTTCAAGCAGCTTGCCACGTTTTGTCGACTCGTCAGTTATTACATGTATGTCGTTATTTTCTTTTGGTTGTGTAAAAAGCTGTGCATCGGGAAGTTTGTAGGTACTGGTGATAGTTTTTGTACTGTTTTTTGCAGGCGTTATTATTTTGTGTATTTCTTGTGCAATACTTAGCCCGTTCGGTTCTGACGGTGCAAATATATTTTGTGAAATAGGTGTGTTGGGTAACAGAGCATACGGTGTTTTAAATACTTTAATATGGCGCGATGTTTGGAAAAGTTCTTGCCCTGCAAATTTTAGAAGTTTTTCAGAAGTTTCGGGTACCAGATTATCGTCCAGGCTTGCAAGATTATTTTGGGTATCTGTTATATCGTTTACTCGATCGTTTATTTGATTATTAGTTTGTAAAACGTCGTCCCAATAATCAGTATCGATCTCGTGATCGTTAGATTTTACAGCACCGGTCAGAATTTCAGATGTAATGGGCGTTGTTGCTGTTGGAACTGTTTGTTTTTTAGACCAGATTTTTTCCCACAGGGCACGCATGCCTGTTGTTATAACAAGACCTAACGGTCGCATAACCCACAGTACACAGGTTTTAAAGAGTAAGCCCATAGTACGAAAAAACGGAAACAGGGGGATTTGAAAAATCACGAGTGAGCTTATCCAAAGTGTTGCAAGTAAGACGATAACGGTCCCCTGTGCACCAATAACAATCGTGAGCCAATGGTTAAGTGACGTGCCAAGGAGCCCGCCTGAGATAAAACTAAGTGTTGGTTGTAGAATTGTTCCCAATGTTGCCGTTGTTGCTAGTACGAGTAAGAGTGGGACCGTTGAGAATAAGCTCGCTGTTTTTCTGATAAACATACGATAGGCGAGTAAGAACAAGCAGGCTAAAAAGATATACGCTGCTGAGCCTAACAGATAAAAAAGAAACGCAGCGATGTTGGCACCGACTGCACCGGCCCAGTTTGCAGTAACGTGTCGGTTACTTGCATAATGAAATAATGTATTGTCCTGCGGGTTATATGAGATGCATGCGAGTGATAAAAAGATAACCAGCGTTGCAAGAAAAACGCCGCCGATCTCTTTTTTGTAGCCTGACGAGCCGGATGCATTACCTGATTTATTTTGAGATGGTGTTGGTTTGTAATCGCGCTTTTTAGTATTAAATAACATAGGACGTCTCCCTCCTGTCATCCTGAAATATGTTCAGGATCTAAGCCATAAAATTTATTTTTTAGCTTACGAAGAAGACTATCGATTATTCAATACTTTTATCTAAGCTCTTTTATAACACAAATAAAACAGGCAGTTAGTAACGAGCTACCAACTGCCTGTTTATTAAGACTTCGATTTTTGTGTAATAAAAAACTGTTTATTTTTCGTTTTCTACTTCTTTGGCACAACGTTCAATAAGGGCTTGGGCATTGTCTACAAGTTCGGTAGCCCATTTTACGCTATGGGCATGCTGCCGTTTTATATCATCGGGTGTAGAAACATGGTTTTGCTTAAAAGCAAACGATTCGCCATCGCTTGAGGGCTCAGTATGTATTTTAATCAGGTATGCTTTATAAGCTTGAGCAACACTACTGTCTGGATTTGCGCCAGCTTTGAGCAGGGCTTTTACTGAAGCGTCGTTTTTAGATAATGCAGCTCTGAAAAGGGGTGTCGAGCCATCTTCCCTTGTAATATTTACTTCTGCACCAGCATCTATGAGTGCTTGTAAGAACTTGGTTTTGTTCTTTCCAAGCGCAGCAGCGCGGTAAATTATTGGAGCTGCCCCGCCGGTGCTCCCATTAACGTCAGCACCATCTCTTATGAGTGTTTGGAAGGTGTCGAAATCGTTTTTCATCAAAGCTTGACCAAGCGTTGTTGGTTTAGTGCAAAATACTGTGTTGTTTGATGCCAGAACTCCGAAAAGTGTCATGAGCACAACTTTTGTGCCGAACCAATTATTTGAATTATTCATGAGGTCTCCTGGTTTTTATAGGGTTATAGGGTTTTTCTTTATCTATTTTTGACTCAGTTTGTTTCCAGTTTAAGTGCCTTACCTAGGTGACTATATCTGTTGCGTAAATCTTCTTTTTGAGCATAGCTGAGCGCGTTATCACTAATATCAAGCCATTCCAAAGCAGGCATCGTAGGAATCGTAATCGTTGTTAGTTGGTTATTGTTAAGAGTAAGCACCTTCAAAGCAGTCAGCGTTCCAGGAAGCGTAATTCTCGTCAGTCGGCCGGTGCGCTGAATCTCAAGATAACGTAAAGCGGTCAATGCCTTAGGAATTTCTGCCTCAGTTAGCGGGTTATAAGAAAGGTTAAGCGTAATAATTGGTTCTATCTCGTTCTTCACAACTAATAAGCTGTCGATGCCTACTAGAGTTCCGAGGCCTATTCCACGTAAAGGAACCGTAGATCCATAATCGTTAATACATGTAATGATACCATTAATCTCCATAGAATAAATTGTACCATCGGCAGACTCTGGAATTGCGTTACCGTGAAGAGCTTTATATTGTTGGCGAATCAGCATTTTAAAATAGCCTTCTGGTAATGTAATAAAGCGTGCGATGATTGGTGCAGTATCGGCGTCTTTGGCGTCACCAACAAATGCTTTGGCTTTTGCTTGCATGATATTAATGACACGCGAACGTACTGAATTTTCAGGCTTTGCGTCATCACGGCCAGGAGTAAGTTGCTCGTACCAGTCAAGAAATGTAAGATTCTCGCCTTCAGCGTTAAAAAGTTGCTCGATTATACCATCTTTTAAGGGAGACGATGGTATTGATGAAAGAATCTGGTTACGATCTGGATGAGTGATAATTTTTTTCCACAAAGATTCGATTTGATCGGCAATAGTGGCGTGTATAAAATCAGTGTCGGTGAATAAGTCTGATGGAATAACGCCGTGTTCTATAAGCATTTTTAAACTAATTGAAGGAAACGGGAGGTTTAATGTCATGATAGCTTCTCGGGTACAAAACATTATAATATCGGCTGGAAGGTCGGCTGGATAATACCCAGTAAAGTACTCAGAAACATTTTTGTCTTTATGGGCCAACCAAGAATGTATTTTCTTACTATACCCCTCGTTTTGTAATAATTTTCTGTTTTTTATGAACCATTGGGCACATATCGTCATAACCGCTGGTAATGCAAGCTTATGTGCACATTTCATAACGGCTATAACAGTTGCTTCAGATAGCTCTGGAGGTAGTTGGTTAGCAGCTGCAACTAAAGTATTGCGAAGCATTGGTTCTTTTTCTGTTGGTGCATAGGCAATATGCATTATAGTTTTAAGCGTGCTTAATGTATCTTTAGGTTCAATTTTTATAGCAAGAGTATTAAAAATAAGTGAGCCTAAATCTTTATCAGTTAGTTCTTTATCTTCACGCATTGCCTTTATAACGGTTGAATGGTTTAACCATGATAAGGGTATTGAAATTGAGCTCTTTTCATCAGAACTGGTATCGGTAATAGTAATTACACGACTTTGGTCGTCGCCAGTATCAGGAGTATCAAGACTTTCAGAAGAAGCAGGAGCTGCTGCTGCACCATGAGGTCGAGGTTTTGCGGGTTCTGGGCGCGCTGCTGCGGAAAGTACTGCGTTATTTGATAATAATAGTGCGTAAACGAACACAAGCACAACTTTTGTGCCGAACCAATTATTTGAATGATTCATGAGGTCTCCTTTATTTATTGGTATTTATTTATTTTTTATAGAGTTATAGGGCTTTTCGTGTACTATACTTAGTGTAATTGATTTAAATTCTATTTGTCAAAAAATAAAAAAGAGGGGGGAGGGTGACAGGGGTAATTTTGAGAAAATGCTTGGTTAAAACCAGAACAGTCTTAAAACAGGGGCATACCCTTATTATTACCCAAATTCTGTTTAATAAAAAATTTTGCGAATACTTTATCAATTCTGTTCTCACGCCAGGAGGATTGTTTTGCAACAACCCTCCTGGACCTCCCATGCAAAAAAGGGGGACCCTTTTTGATCCCCTAACGCCGTGAATCGCGGCAACCGCAGGCTTTGCCTGCTCTGCCTGCTTCGACACGGCTTATAAAGTATTTATAATAATAAGAATCATCAATTTGATTTGTAAAATATAAATCATGTATATCTTTCTTTTTTATCGTTAGTTTGTATTGACAAACTCAGTAAAATACGTAATTTTGCAATATGTTTTTTTTAGAAAATAAGTAAGAGCCAATGGAGATCTTGTTGTGATATTTAGTAAAAGTTTTTTACTCGAAGCGCTGCCGTATGCGACATTTAGTGTTTCAGGAGTTACTCTTGAACATGATACAGTTTGGGATTTTATCGGAATCGATCACAAGGGTACCGTCTCAATTGATAGTCGTTCGATAGAACCAGGGCAATTGTTTGTTGCGTTACACGGGGCTCAAAGCGATGGCCACAAACATCTTGGCGATGCTTTAAAAAAAGGTGCGCTCGTTCTTCTTATTCAAGAATCAAAAAAAGAGTTTTTATCACAAATACCTGCGCAAGATCTTGCAAAAAAATTGGTTATTATTGTTCCTGATACACGCACAGGGCTTATTGATCTTGCAATATGCGTACGAAAAAATTTAACCTGTCCTGTTGTTGGTATCACCGGCTCTGTCGGCAAAACATCGACCAAAGAGATGGTTCGCACTATTTTGAGCCAAACCCAGCTTAAATATGCTGTATCGTTTAAAAACTATAATTCGATTTATGGCGTCTGTCTTAACTTATTGAGTATCGATCTTGATGTTCAGGCTGTTGTCTGTGAAGTAGGGATTAATGGCAAGGGCGAGATGCAAGAGATTGCAAATGTTTTACGGCCAACAATTGGCCTGATTAACTGTATTGTCCATGCGCATGCATTAGGTTTAGGCTCTTTAGAAGATATTTCGTATGAAAAACGACAGCTGTTTAGTAATTTTTCTTCGACCGATGTCGGCATTATTTTTGGTGATCAAGCTGTTTTGACCGATATTTATTACGCTCATCCTATTGCAAAATTTGGCTTTAAAACTAAAAACCAGGTCCAAGCGCGCAAAGTACATATTAAAGATCTTGGCGATAATAAGTTTACAACCAATTTTATTTTAAAATGGTATGGCGAGAAGAGCCCAATTGCGTTACAAGGTAACCATGGTAGTCTCGTGCATAATGCGTTGGCAGCAAGTGCTATTGCATATTTTTTGAATATTTCGTTACATAACGTTGTTGCTGGGCTAGAAAAGTTTCAGGGCTTTGAAAACAGGTTTGAAGCAAAAAAAATAAAAGGGACCCAGAGTATTTTATATAGTGACTGCTATAACGCAAATCCTGAGAGCATGAAAGCTGCTCTTGCTGCATTTGAACAGATGACCGCAAAGGGTACAAAAATAGCAGTATTGGGCGATATGCTTGAACTTGGACCAAAAGAAGCCTACTGGCACCGCCAAATAGGGCGCTTTTTGTATAAAACATTAAGTATTGAATTGTTGATTTTGGTTGGTGAACGGTCAAAATCTATTGCAAAAACAGCTCCTGTCATGATGAAGACGCTCTTTGTAAAAGACTGGCAAGGGGCAAAGGTTACTTTAGAGCAGGTTTTGACCGAAGAAGCGTTAGTTTTGGTTAAAAGTTCTCGTGGCATGAATTTGCTCTCTATGGTTAAAGAAATAACAGAATAAAAAGTATCTTATTATCTAAAAGTTATCAAAAAACTAAAAAAACCAGGCTATTTTGAACAAGATATCCTGGTTTTTTAGTTGTATCATGATTTTCTTAATTATTCAGACTGAATAACTTATGGGTATGTCCGGTTTGTAATTATTGCTTATTATGATATAATATAGAAAGTATATTCTATAATGTTAATGGGGGTTTACGATGAAAAAATTATATCACATACAAATAATGATACTATTTTTGCTGTGTTCAGGTTCTGTTTTTGATGCACAGGGAATGAAGCGTGGTCGAGATCATTTAGGCGCTGCAGCACCTACAGGTGATTCTAAGCGTGCGAAAAAATATGATAACGTCTCAGAAGCTGGACCGGCAGGTAAAGCAGATGAAAATGGAAAAGAAGATGGAAAAAAAGAAGCTTCTGGCGATAAAGATAAAGAAAAAGAAAAAAAATGTCCATCGCGTGAACACTGTACTTGTGAAGATGTTGAAGTTGTTGAGGTAGCTAATCCTGCAAATCAGTGGTTATTGCGTAAGGCTGTAGGGTGGGCTGCGTCAAAAGCATGGGGGCTTGTTACAACTGTTGGTTCCGCTTTATTATCTTCAGGAGAGGCAATAGATCCACGGTTAAAATTATGTTTGCAACAAACTAATCCAAAAATTCGTGCAGAACATAAACAGAAACATGGGCTTCATTGTGGTTACTACGCTTTTGCACATGCATGGCGTTGTTTAACAAAATCTCCTACGCATGGTAATGCGACACGTATTTGGCTTCATGAACAGCTTGGGAATGCCAAAAATCTTGGGAGTTGGGAAGTAATTGTTGATAATGGTCGTCGTCTGAATCCAGATTGGGAAAAACAAAAATACCCAAGATCTATTAATAATCTTACATCAGAAGATTTAGAACTTATGGCTCGTCACGAGTTAAAAAAAGTTATTATGAGCCCAATTTTTATAGAAAAAACAGGGGTGAGATTAGATGAAAAAAATGCAATGGCTCTTGCGCAAGCTGCAAGAAATAATTTTCAAGATATTGATGCTGTTGTCAAAAATCAATTTGACAGGGCTTTTGGGGCCCGTTGTGAAGATGTCTATAATTTTTTAAACAGTCATCCATTATGTAATATTGTGATTATTGACAGCTTAACGCAAGCGCGAGATATTTGTTTTGGACAGGGATTAACACCATTGATTGCTGGTTGTGTCGATCGCCGTAAAAATAAAAACATTGCACAAGCGGTTGTTATTAACACCGGTGCTGATTCTGGAGATCACAGTGCAATTACGCACTGGATTGCGTGGTCTATTGATGAAAAAGGGGTTGAATCTATTTTTGACTCAATGCACAATTCGCCAATAATTTCAAAACGGCAGATAGAATGTTGTGATTTACTTGGTAAAGTATATGCAGAAACAAGTGAAAAGCTGAATGCGAGAGCGACCGTTATTGCCGGTTTACAAACGGTCATGGTGATTTATTTACAGGCGGATGAAAAGTCGCCTGAATACAGAGATAATATAATCTCTTTTTTAGGGGCTGTATTGAAAAAAGCTATGCATGAAGATGCTCCAGCAAAAGCAAAAGCTCTTGATGAAATTAAGGCTGCGCGAGAAGCTCAAGAAGCAGATGTTGAACAAAAAAAACTGTCGTTTATTGTCAAAGCTCACATTGTAACTGGTTCACCTAGTGAGATGGGTGATCTTATCAATTTGGTTGACACAGGTACTGATTCATTGATCGAAATTGTTAAAGCCATACGTATACGCTATCGCTCTGCCTGTAGTGAATTAGAAAAGAGTGGGCGTACGTATGATGCTGCCAAACTCAAAGAAATAGCGCTGCGTAAATATCTTGAAATGGTAGATATTGAGAGAATTAAAAGAGATCATGCCAAGGTCCAAAGTGTTATTGAAGATTATCTAAAAGTTACTGAGTTTTTAGCTGCTAAATACCCTCAACATAACTACAAAGAAATGATTAATAACTTTCATCGCCATATTTCGTCGATAATAAGAATATAAAGAGACGATTAACGAATTTTTACCAAGACAAGTAGGCAAAATATCAAAAAAAAAGACTCTCGAATTTTCGGGAGTCTTTTTTAATTTTTGGTTAGTAAGCACGTTCAAAAAAATGCATTTTTTCGCATATTTTATTTTAAATACATCAATTTTTCGATCTTCTTTGCTCTTTCTTGTTCTGACTACAAAAAAGATTTAGGCTGAATACTTAGGTGAGAAAAAATACGAAAAAAATAGTAGTAATGTTTTTATCTATGTTCTTATATAAAGGAGAGATGTATGAAGATCAATGAAAACGGGGTCGAAACGACCATCACCATCGATGAAGGCTGTTTGGAAAATCTTATATCATTGCCCCACAAAATTTTAAAACATCATGAAGTTGTTGGATTAGAGCAAATGCTGTTGCATGAGCTTGGTCATGATAATAATTTTGGACTCAAAAAAGCTGGATATCTTATTGATAACCCAGATTTTGATTGTCTTAAAGGTGTTGCTGGCTACTGTCGTGACGAATGTAATTTGCACAAAACAGATTTGTGGGAAAATCCCCATACATTTACGTCTGATATGCAAAATGCAAAATTTCATAATAGTATGAACAGCTTTTTGCATAATGCGTCATTAGGTAAAAAAGATGCGCATATTCATGATGAAAACGATTTACATGAATTAGGCTTGCGCCTTGGTATGAATAACCCATCGTTTTTTACGTGGGATATGAAACATGGAAATCATGGGATCTTTATATTTGAAGATGACGAACAGGGCAAAGTTCGACGACGCGATTGGTTGCGCAATATTGTTGCATTACTGAGTTTGTGTTAATTATTTAAACAAAAATTTCATAACATGCTTATCGGTTATATTCTTATGTTCAGCAACGAGCATCTGTGTTTTTTGTAATGTACCATATGCCGGAGCATAATATCCTGTTACGCTTTTATACGACAGAGTTGTTGTAAACTGTATTAGCGTACTATTTTCTTTTCGAATGATCCATTCGAAACTATTTTTTTGCTCGATGCTGATCGTTGGATCAAAGAGCAATGTCCATGAGCTTGTTAGTAATGGTAATGGGTGTATTTTTTTTTCTTGATTGATTTGTTCAAATCGGTCGCGAATAACTAATTCTTTTTCTTGAGTATTAAAATTAAGCGTACGATGTGCCTGATATCCCAGATAATCATATTCTGTATGCATGTCATGAACGGTTGTACTCGTTTGGTTTATATCTATTTTGGGGCTCTTTGTGGTTGTGCGACGTGCTAATTGAAAAAGATCTTGCGACTCGAGCGTGCGATTGTTATGGGAAGCTTGTGGTATATAAAACGTATTGTGCTGTGCTACAGATCTAAAGTTATTACGTTGTAGAGTATTACTTGTATAAACATAGCTACCTGGATCGATAAGTATGGGAATATCGCCAATACTGAGTGTTATTGCAAGCTGGTCTTGGTGAAAGTGGCCTGACGGTTGGTGTGCTTGATATGCAGGGTGTCGCATCGTGATATAAATATCTTGAGCACGAATACGAGCACGAATTATAGAAAGCCCAAAATTTTTATAATATATAATTTCAGGCCTAAGATCTTTTTTTAGCTCGTTTTGTATATGCGTACTTTTGAGCTCTATGCCCGTAACGATTGTTCCACTGTCGTCATCGCCAATCGTGACAAGATTTCCTGATTGATCGGTACAGTCACGCATAAATTTTTTCATGAGCTCAAATTTTGTAACAAATATTTCGGGCAATATACTATTATTTGTATGACATACAAGTTTTACATGCAGGATTATCTCTAAGACCAAACGATGATACTTTGTTGAGCCCTCATAACTCGAACCGTCTGCTTGGATTTGGTGATTAATCTGTTCTAAAATTTTCTTATGCGTCTGATAAGATTTTTCTATGTTAAGTTTTGTGTTAAGAAAAAATACATTAAGATACAGATAACCCAATAAGTCAGCAAGATAGTGATTATTTGGTTTGTCAGAGGTTTCCCAGTTATTTTCTATATAATGGGCGTGATCATAGAGCGAACAGACAAGTTTTTGCCAAAATTTTTCTGGAATTATTGGGTTGTTAACAAAAAAATAAAATCCCCAGATAAAATTAATAGCGCGTATTGCAACGTCCATGGGGCAGCGCCAGTTTATGCCTATAAGATAGGGATTTTGATCAATCCAGTCGTTAATTTGTTCATAAAAAGCTTGGGCGTATTTTTGGTTATTAAGACTAATCTGATACGCTCTGCCTAAGGTATAAACATGACAAAACCGTGAAAGCTCCCACGGGGTTTTGACGTCGGGTTTATTATTGTTATTGTTATTTGAAACGCGAATATCTTGATAAAAAGCATGAGCCCACGAGTTATCACGCGAGTTACCATATACGTGTGGAGTATCTGTGTGCTTAAAGTCTGTATGCCACGCAATTTTTCCAGGAAAGCAAACATCTCCAGAAAAAATATTAAAACAGTTCTTGGCAAGTTTATCAGCTTGAGTAATAATTTTTTCGTTAGATTTATAGAGTTGGGGCAAAAACTCATGAAAATTTTTGTCCTGCATGATCTGATCAATAAAATTATTGTTTTTTAATATATGTAAATATTTTGTAAAAGAGTCTAAAGAAGAGCCCAGATTATTTTTTTGAGCGATCTGTTCCCACGTATGATTCGCTTTTTTTGCTAACGCTTTCTGGCGCCATGTTTTTGTAAAATAATAAGCATGAGCTCTTTTGGCGCATGCGTTATACGAGCCCGAAAGCCCAAGATTGTAGATGCGCTTGAGATAGTATGTGAGATTTTTCATGGTAAGGTTTCTCTTTTTTTATATGAGTTTAGACTACTCTCACGTCATCCCCGACTTGATCGGGGATCCAGGCAACGCTTACGTGCTAAACCCCAAAATAAAACTCTCTATGTTGCAATTGTGGTGCAGTTTTGTGAAAAAATTAATCCTAGGCGAAGTGAATTTATCATGAAAACGGGGGCATAAAATGTGGGTTTTGCCTGGATCCCCGATCAAGTCGGGGATGACGTACTAAGACAATGTACATAACCCTGAATCTCTGCTCAGGGAATTAATCAAAATTACCATTTTACTATCACCTGTGCTCTTTATTATCACTTATGATACACTAGAATCGGTGTTAAAAAAAGATAGCTGTGCGTTGCAAACAAGGGCCAAGATATGAAGCAAGATATAAAAATAGATGAGAAAAAAAACGAACAGAATAAAAAGATCGCGTTAACCGGAGATCGTCCAACCGGTCCGTTGCATCTTGGTCATTATGTTGGCTCGCTGAAAAACCGTCTTGTATTACAGCATGAGTATAATCAGTTTGTTATGATTGCCGATGTACAGGCGCTTACTGATAACGCTGAAAATCCTGAAAAAGTTCGCGATAATATTCTTCAAGTAGCACTCGATTACTTAGCTGTTGGTATTGACCCAGCGCAGACCACTATTTTTATTCAATCGATGATTCCAGAAATTGCAGAGTTAACAATTTTTTATCTTAATCTTGTCACCGTTGCACGTCTTGAACGTAACCCAACCGTAAAAGAAGAAATTAAGCAAAAAGGGTTTGGCGAAAGTTTACCTGCAGGCTTTTTTTGCTATCCCGTTAGTCAAGCTGCAGATATCACGATATTTAATGCAGATATCGTTCCTGTTGGGCACGACCAATTACCGATGATCGAACAGACAGCTGAAATCGTCCGTAAATTTAATCGTATTTACGAGCCGGTATTTACAGAACCACAAGCGCTTGTTCCAGCACAAGCTGGACGACTTCCCGGTATTGATGGTCAGGGCAAAATGGGCAAATCAACCGGCAATGCAATTTTCTTGTCTGATTCTTCAGATGATATTTTAAAAAAAGTTATGAGTATGTACACAGACCCTGGACACTTAAAAGTCTCTGATCCGGGAAAAATCGAAGGTAATGTCGTTTTTACCTATCTTGATATTTTTGACACAAATACCCAAGAAGTTTATGAACTTAAAGAGCATTATATGCGCGGTGGTCTTGGTGATGTTGTGCTTAAAAAGCGTTTGAATGTGATTTTACAAGATGTTATTGCCCCTATTCGTACGCGACGCCAAGTATTCGCGCAAGATCCTGAGGCAGTTCTTACGTTATTGCGAGAGGGGACAAATAGAGCACGATCAGTTGCTGAAAATACTATGGATCGTGTACGTAAAGCCATGAAAATTAACTATTTCTGAGTATATAAAAAATAGTTTTTGGTAAAAAGAGCCCAAGACGTTAATCTTGGGCTCTTTTTTTTGTTACTTGTAGGATGTTTTTATGATTTCGTTATGCTCGACCATTCTTATGTGTAATTATTTTAAGGGGAGTATGTGATGACGAAAATCAAACATATAATTTTGTTAATGAAAGAACGTGAAGAAAAAATTGCGCCGTTGCTTCGTATAAAAAAAGAACGTGAAGAAGAAGAGAGAAGATTGCGGCTTAAATCGATTGCTGACGCCATGGATCTATTTACAGGAACAAGAAGCCAACGAAGAAAGAAAAAAATTGAGTCTGCTGCTAAACCGATCGAAACTGATGTTTCGGCAGAAGTTGCAAGGTAAAGAATTTTTGTATTACATGTTATCACGCGAGGGGAATGGTTTTGCAACCACTCCCCTTATTTTTTATGGCTCTTTGAGCCAAGGGATGCAAGAGGTCTAATATTTAATACGAACTCGCGTTAATTTAGTAGAGGTCTGTTGGAACGCCAACTGGAATGTTCAAAAACTTCTCAGCAAGTTCTTCAACAGGAATACCAAGCTCATCCGCCATTTTATTGAGTTCAACGATTTTTGCATTGTATTCAGAATCGGAGTTGGGGTTTGATGTGTGTAACAAATGATGTAATCGAGCAAGTATTCGGGCGCTGTCGGCAGCATCATATGGGACGCGATGTGTGCTTGCTACGATGGCCTGTTCGCTTGCAGCGATGGATACGTTTGATGCGTGATGCTCCTGTTCATAGATAATTCTTGGGATGAGCAAATAGTCTGGCAGGTTCTTAATTATAGCAACAACTGAGAACAATAAGAGCATTGTTTTGGCACATATTGAGGCTCTGGGGCTGCATCGACGGGTACATATAGTATCGCCATGATCAGTATCAGTATCAATATCTGTTGCTGCAGTATCAGCTTGAGGTTTCATGCATAATGCCGGCGATGTCATAATTAACATTGAAAAAAATGTGAACAATACGATTGTATTCATAGAAACTCCCCTTGGTTTATAGAAATTATAATAATAATATTCATAGTGTACATTATGAATATTATTATTATATAGAATGGGAGTATTTTGCTCTTTTTTTGCTGTTTTTGTTACTGTAGGGGAATGGTTTTGCGTTTTGTAACCACTCCCTTATTAACGCGAATTCGGAGTTAATTATTTACTTAGAGCTAAAGCGTGCAAACAAGCTACATGGTAGATTGCGACGGTTATTACGCCCAGCTTCTTGCAGCTGTAACTCACCAAATTCTATTTTGAAATCTGGGAAATAGTCGAGTAAGATATTTTTAAGTACTGTCGCAGAGTAGCCCATTGAGTAGCCGTTAAAAATCAAAAATAACGGTTCAGGATTGAGCACTTTTTGACATAAGCTTAAAAGTTCATGAACATGCTTTTCAAATTCAAAAACTTTGCCCTTTTGGTCGCGACCAAATGCTGGTGGGTCCATAATTAACCCATCATACATTTTACCACGTTTAATTTCGCGTGTTAAAAACTTAATAGCGTCTTCGGCGATCCAGCGAATAGGCATCTCAGTAAGTTTGCTTAACTCTTGATTGTGTCGTGCCCAGTTAAGTGCCGCCTGTGATGAGTCGATATGACATACTTCAGCACCAGCCGCCGCAGCGACTAAACTTGCCATGCCGGTATAGCCAAACAGATTAAGAACTTGTGGTGATGCAATTTTTTCACGGCCAATAATTTCACTCATCCAGTTCCAGTGTGCGCTTTGCTCTGGGAAGACGCCAATACTTTTTGACTGCCCAAGTCTTAAATCACACACGATACTTTTTTTAGTAACTGGATGTTGATAGGTAAATAACCAAGGTTCTTTAAAGCTAGGCTGTTTTTTCCAACCTGTTGTCTTGCCAAAATATGCTGTTGCTTTGGACCATTGGTCAGGATCAAGCTTTTGCTTCCAAGTACAGTTTGAATCTGGACGCACGATGGTGTTGGTGCCGATTTTTTCAAGCTTTTTACCATTGCCTGAATCAAGAAGTTGATAATTGGTTGCTTCAGACTGTGTTAGAATAATCATTTTTCTCCGTCGAATATACTATGATCGAATTTATTTAAAGGGTGTTTTTCATCGCACATCTTTGCAAGCTGCTGATTTGAGACATGGGTGTAAATCTCAGTCGTTGCAATCGTCTTGTGCCCGAGTAGCTCTTGTATAATACGCAAATCTGTGCCTTCATTCAAGAGATGTGTTGCAAAAGAGTGCCTAATTTTGTGTGGGGTCAGTTTTCGGTCGATTTTGAGCAATTTTCTGAACATTTCGAAAATTCTTTGCACAGAACGGGTCGTTAACTTTTCACCCTGGCAATTTAGAAAAAGTGCTGGATTGTCTTGATGTCGCAGCATTTTTGGCCGTTCGTGCCCAATATAGTAAGTTAAAGCTTGAGCTGCTTTGATGCCAAAGAGCACAAAACGTTCTTTACGGCCTTTGCCCATGATTTTAATGATTCTGTCGTTAACGTTTATATCAATTAATTTAATCGAGACCAGTTCTGAGCATCGTACGCCGGTTGCGTATAAGAGTTCAAAAATAGCTTTATCACGTGCAGGATATTTTGTTGGTAGGTCTGAGTCTTTGATTGAATCAAGCAGATAAAAAATTTCGTCGACCGTGAGCGTGCCTGGAAGTTTTTTATCAAGTCGCGGAGATTTAAAATTTAATGTAAGAACAATCCCAACGCTTTCAAGAAACCTTTGAAAACTTCGTAAACACGATAACTTACGCGCAAGTGACGGCTTGCTGAGCTTTTTATAAAATAACGACACGGTATAGCGTCGTAAAATTCGATCAAGCGTATGCTTATCTTCAAAAGAGCGCTCGCCCTGAGGGGCCGTAGGCCGTCTCGAAGGGTGCGCTTTCTTAATATCACTTATAACTTCTATCTCCCCCGTAATGGTCGTCTGTTTTTCTTGATCGAGTACTTTTTTCCAAAAATCAGAAAGTTGTGCTAAATCGCTCAGATAAGCCCTGAGGGTATTTGGGGATACATTTTTTTCAACTTCAAGAAACGCAAGAAAATCCTTTGTTTTTTCGTTAAAGGTCTGAAAATCCACAATAGAGCTCCTTGCACAATAGTGCATAATAAACAATTTGTTTTTAAGCCGGCTGTTTTAGTGTATCGTTGGTGGCAATACAGGCAAAATAGTTTGCGGTAATATGAGGTAATATGCTTTGTTTTGCAGGAGTTTAGGATAATGGAAATCGACAAAATCGTAAATCTTTTACGTAACAATACCGACCAATATATGCAACCATTGATTGATATAATTATCGAAGAGTATGGCAAAGACCCGTTTTTGGTCTTAATTGGCTGTCTTTTGAGTTTGCGCGTCAAAGATAGTACGACGATTCATGTCTGTCGTGAGCTTTTTAATCGTGCAAGAACGCCTGAGCAATTACTTTTGATCTCGCGCCCAGAGCTTGAAAAAATCGTCTTTAAAACAGGTTTTTTTAGAAATAAAGCATATATCGTACATGACGTGAGTAAAATTATTCACGAACGTTTTCAGAATAAAGTCCCCGATACCTATGAAGAACTTATTTCGATTCGGGGCGTTGGGCCAAAAACAGCCAATCTTGTGCTGGGTATGGCGTTTGGAAAACCTGCAATTTGTGTTGATACCCATGTGCACCGTATTTCAAATCGCTTGGGCTTAATTTCGACCAAAACGCCTGAAGAGACTGAAGATGCGTTAAAAAAACTGTTGCCTAAAAAGTATTGGATCTCTTGGAATAAGTATCTTGTTATTTGGGGCCAAAATATTTGTGCGCCTATTTCACCCAAATGTAGTTCATGCGTTTTGAATAAACTTTGTAAACGGGTTGGGGTTACAAAAAGCAGGTAAATAACGTTTGTTTGGAATTATTTATTTTTTTAAATATGCGTAACCGTCCCACCATGACGTCATCCCGATGAAAATCGGGATTATAAATCCTGATTTAAAACAAAAAAAGCCAGGATTTTTTCCTGGCTTTTTTTACGTGCACGTAAAACGTGTTCAAAATTATTTACGCAGCAGCTGGCGTTGTTGCATCGATAGCTACTGGAGTTTGAGATACAGGAGCCGGTGTTGGTGCTGGGCTTACAAGTGCTGTCAAACGAGCAAAAAGCTGTTTAAGGCATGAGTCTTTAGCGTCTTTGCTCAAGTCGTTTGCTGCAAGTACAGCTGCGATAAGTGCAACAGTATACCCAATACACTTGTTAGGAATTTTTTTGGCATTACTTATAACATGTTTATGGGTAACGGTTGTTTCAAACCAGGTTCCGTCATGTTCTTCGCTATCAAAGCGTATCCAATGGTAGAGGGAGTCAAGAGCAACAAGTGAACCTGCAGCAAGGGCAATGGTCGCTGCTTTGTTGCTTTTCATCCATGCAAGTACGTTGAGTACTTTTGAGTTGCTTGTATGCGCAGTAGCGTTATCGATAGCACTATCAAGCGCTGAATCAACTGACGTCTGAACTGTTTGGGCTGCTGTTTGAGCTGACGTTTCAAGTGATGATACAAGATCTTTGTTTTGTTTAGCAAAGGCTGCGCTCATTAAGCCTGATGTGAGCATGAGAGCATAAGCAAATTTTTTCATAAACTATCTCCTATAATAGATAAAAATAAAATTATTATATGTAACGCACAAAGGTAATTGATGTAAGATATCATGAGCGGTATTGAAAATAAAGATATATAACAAATAAAATTTATAGTGAGTTTTTAACCCAGGTCTAGGGGTTTAGGTATATAATTTTAAATAAAGTAATTTTTTTAAGCAAAAAAAAGAGCCTGAATTTCTTCAGGCTCTTTTAATTTTTGATTGCTTAAGATTTAAGCAACAACTTCAGCGTTCGCGCCTTTTTTTGCAAAAAGTTTACGAATTAATGAAGCTTTTTCGCCTCGTGTCAAATCAGCAGTTACAAGAACAGCTGCTACAAGACCGATTGTGCTTGCGATTACAGCTGTTTTGTGATTTTTTACAAATGTTGTAGCTTTGTCGCAAGCTTCTGATGCTTTTGTTTTAGCTGAATAAGCAGCGTCAACGACGTTTTCTTTTACTTTGTTGGTGAAAGTTGTTGAGAACCATGAGTCAACATGTTCAACTTCTTTGTTTTCATTCTTGCTGAAGAACTTAACTGTATTTGCGGCTTTGTCATATTTAGCATAATGATAAACCATGTCAGCTGTGATAGCAACACCAGCGATAGCTGCAACACCGATAGCAGCTGTTGCTGCTTTATGAGCTTTCATCCAAGTAAGAGCACGTTTAACCATGCTGTTATCTACTTGTGCTGAAACTTCGTCGATTGTTGCATCAAGTTCTACTTCTTTGTTTGAAGCAGCTGATACGTTTACAAGACTTGCGCCTAACAAAAGTGCATATATAAATTTTTTCACTTTTATTTCCTCTATTTATTATTATAGTTAACCATATATTGAATACTTGAGAGCAAATTTAACCCGTTGTGGCAGCTTGCTTTGATAATTCTAGAATCAATACGCGCGTTTATTGAAAATAAAATTATGTAGGCTTGCTTGCGAACCACCCCAATTTTCTCTTGCTCTCCAACTTAAGCAAACCTAGAATAGCACGGTCTATAAAAAAATCAAATAAATATTTTCAATCTCATTATGCAATTTGTATCCTATGTTTAAACAGAATGTAAGTTTATTATTGTAAGTATTTATAGACAGATATTTTCTGTGTAAAATTTTCTATTGAGCATAATTTATACTGTTTATGACAGGTTCGATTTTAATGTATGATCGAATTTAACTAATATTTTTATACTGTTCCCACATATGCCATACAAGATCCAGTGCTTGCCGTGGTGAAATATCATCTAGAGGGGCTTTTGCGAGTTTTTCTAGGCAATTTTTATACTGTACTATTTGATGCTCAAGTCTTATAACTTGCTCGCGCAAGACGCTACTTTTTTCATCGTTGGGCACTGTTTTGTCGTCATTTTGCGCCCGTTGGGCAGGAATAATGGACATAATGGACATAAGCGATGTTTGGGACCCTTGGTCAGCCGTCATTTCCATAGATTTAAGCAATATATTTGCTCGTTTAACGATATAATCAGGTAATTGGGCAAGTTTTGCTACTTCAACCCCAAAGCTTCCCTCTGTCTGTCCCGGGGCTATTGTATGCAAAAATAGTATGCCCGATGCTGTCTTTCGACATACCATATGATAGTTTGCGATGCCTGTATGGGTATGTGTTAAACGGGTTAGTTCATGATAGTGGGTCGCAAAGAGACAACGGGCTTTAACGGTTAAATATAAATACTCGACAATAGCTTGAGCTAACGCTATGCCGTCAAATGTACTGGTACCACGACCAACTTCGTCTAATATAACCAGACTATTTTTTGTTGCTTGGGTACAAATCGTCGCCGTTTCTTCCATTTCGACCAGAAACGTACTCTTGCCTTCGGCAAGATTATCACCAGCGCCAATACGGGTAAAGACTCTATCTAAAATAGGTAAACTTGCTGATGTCGCTGGAACAAGAGAGCCACACTGGGCCATAATACAAATTAACGCAACTTGACGTAAATAGGTCGATTTACCACCCATATTCGGCCCGGTAACCAGCCACAAAGACGTTTCGTTTATTAAAGACGTATCGTTGGGAACAAACGGGTCACGTAACGTTTGTTCTATAACGGGATGTCTGCCACCGGTGATCATAATATCTCGCCGGTCGTTTATTTCAGGCGTTATATAATTATTATTATATGCAACAATCGAAAAGCTATAGAGCCCGTCAAGATGAGCAAGCGCTTGTGCAAGCTGTCGCAGGGGGCTTATATAGGTAAAAACCTCTTTTTTGACCCGATCAAACACAGCGTTCTCAATAGACTCAAGTTCATGTTGTGCTTTAAACAGATCACGTTCAAGTGCTTTCAGCTCTGGCGTGACAAATCTTTTTCTGTTAGCAAGTGTTTGCTGGTGTTGATAATCTGCGGGGACTTTATCCTGATGGGTATTGGTGATTTCTATATAGTATCCCGAGATATTATTGTAATCGATTTTTAAGCTGTTAATTCCCGACCGTTCGATCTCTTTTTTTTCAAGCTTTAAAATCTCTTGTTGTCCATTTGCAAGTAAGTTTCTTAAACTATCTAACTGATGATCAAAGCCAGGTTTAATCATATATGGTACATTTGAATCTGTATTGATGCTTGCTTCTAATAAATTTTTAAGCGTATCAAACGGTTTAATACTCTCTTGTATAATTTTAATCAGCGAAAAATTAAGCTCGCTTGTTAATAATAACTTGAGTTCCGGCATCAGTTCAAGCGCTGTGTATAATCCAAGATAGTCTTGTATGATTGCACGATTGAGTGCAATACGGCCAATAATGCGTTCGATATCAGGTATTTGTTCAAGAACTATTTCAAGCTTTTGTAACGTGCTTATTTGTTTGCTCAGCCCAGCGACGACCTCTTGGCGTTGTATAATTTTTGCTTTTTGTACCAAGGGTCGCAAGAGCCATTTTTTAATCGTTCGTGATCCCATGGGGGTTTTTGCTCTATCAAGTATCGACAGTAACGTATATTTTCGAGACCCATCAAGATTATTTTTAATAATATCCAGATTTTTCTGTGTCGCTGGATCAAGAATTAAATATTCGTCTGGATCGTAAAACTGAATGCTTTTGAACTGTTCAAGCGCTGTTGTCTGGTTTTTTTTAAGATAGTAATATAAAACCTGTAAATTATTATTAATTACTGGATTCTTAGTAATTTTATCGACCGTTTGTGTCGAAAACTGCTGCAAGATCCATTGAAGAGCCGGTGATGACATTACTGAACTGTCAGGGGTTAACGAATTTGTTGGGAGTATGGGACTGACTTCTTGGTCCCGTTCGTAATTTTCTTCGTCAAAGCCAATCTCAGGGGTAACAAGACTAATATGATATCCCATTTTTTTAAGACCTGTGATTAACCCCTGTGCTTGGGGGATATTTGGGATTACTATTTCGTCAGGCAAAAAGCGTGCAAGTTCAGCTTCTATAAGCTTTTCTAGAACTTTTTGGTCGTTTATAGGTAGTGTCGTTGCAAAAATTTGTGCTGTTAATAGTTCAGTAAATACGAGCCCCAGTGATTTTTCGCCAGGATATAACGATAACAGATACGAAGCAGACTTTTCGTCGAGTAAGATATTTTCTGTTAACGTTCCGGGTGTATAGACGCGTGTAACGCCACGCTCGACAACAGTTCCTGGCTGCGGCTTGGTCAGCTGGTCGCATAACGCAACGCTAAAACCCCCTTTAATAAGTTTTACCAAATAATGATTAAGAGCATGTAATGGTACGCCACACAGAGGGATATCTTCGCCTTTGTTTTTGCCACGTTTTGTGAGCGTAATAGCCAAAAATGCCGATGCTACTTTAGCGTCTTCGAAAAAGAGTTCGTAAAAATCGCCAACCTGAAAGAACAATAACATGTTAGGATATTCTGCTCTGATGGCAAAATACTGTTGCATGAGTGGGGTAAGTTTTTCTGGGCCTGTTTCCATATAAATTTTTAATATTTTTATAATAATTTTTTTTATTACTAAACTCACGAATTATTCGTGCAAGTAACTGTATCACAGTTTAGAAAAATACCAATAAGATTTACCTACTATTCTTGACATGGTGTGCGATTGGGCTACAATCTCTTCTCGCAATACTTGTTATATTACTTATTAATACTGTTTTTATGGGATTGTTGTATGAAAAAAATTATGATGTTTGCGTTATTAACATGTACGCTTATTTTTTCTGAAGATGCATATGCAGGTGTTCATGCTCTTGATAGCAAAACTGAAGATACCAAAGAACTTGAAATACCCAGATGCCTAAAAGATTTTGGTGTGACGATAGAGTCTACGACTGAAGCACTTGCTGATATTGAAGAACGGGTGAGGCTCGCTATTTTTAGCACAGGTCTTGAAGCCTCTTTGAAAGAAAATTCGTTTAATGCGTTTAAAGCAACGCTCAAAAAATTTATTGCTGATCGTGAAACATTAAAAATACAGGACTGGTCTCTTGTTGACGTTGCTGTTGACCAAGAGTAACCAAGCATAAAAAAATAGCATAAGAGCGTACATGATTATAACCATTGACGGGCCGTCAGCGAGTGGCAAAAGCTCTGTTGCTCAGGCGTTGGCCCAAAAACTTAATTTTTATTATCTTAATACGGGACTTTTATATCGTGCTGTTGCGTACGTAATTTTTGAAAAAATTACGAGTAAAAAATCTCATGATTTGATCTTCTGGTTATCAAAATCGCAAGATTTTAGTTTTATAGAAGATCTTTCGTATAAGTATATCGATAACAAGTCACATATATTTTTTCACGGTCACGATATAACAAATTATTTATCAGATAGTCACATTGGGCAGGGCTCTTCTATTATTGCTGTACACAAAGAAATACGGGAAAAGTTATTACTTTTGCAAAGATCTCTTGGTCAAGAACACAGTATCGTCGTTGATGGGCGGGACTGTGGGTCTGTTGTTTTTCCTGATGCACAGTACAAATTTTTCTTAACAGCGAGTCTTGAAGTGCGGGCTCAACGAGAACTTTGTGATCCAAAGCGTAACCATCAAGAACAAGATCAAAAGCATGATCTTGAACAAATTAAAAAGACATTACAAGAACGTGATCAACGTGATCGTGAGCGTGAGATTGCGCCGTTAATAGTACCAAAGGGTGCGATTACGATTGATAACTCTGGCTTGAATTTACAAGAAACGATAGATCTGTTTTTGAGTTATATAAAAAACGTGTAAACAAAAAAGGGCACCGATGTGCCCTTTAAGTATCAAAAATTATAAAACGTCAGCAGCAAGTTTTGCAAGCTCACTACGTTCGCTTGTTTCTAAAAATACGGTACCAAATAACGAATGGTCTTTCATTTTTTCTGTTGTTGTCGTCAGACCGTTACTTGTAAAGTCAAGATAGGGCGAATCGATCTGGTACGGGTCGCCTGCAAGAATAACTTTTGTGCCTTCGCCGGCACGACTGACAATTGTTTTAACTTCATGCGGCGTTAAATTTTGTACTTCATCGATGAAAACAAATTGAAACGGAATCGAACGGCCGCGCATGTACGTTATTGCCTCAAGACTTAAGATCCCTTTTTGTTGTAACCGTTCAACATTTTGCACTTCTCCACGAGGCTGTTCATGCTCAAAATGTTTACTATGTTTTTTATGATTTTGCCCCTTGCCTTCTTTTCTGTTCGAAAGATTATACTGTTCTTCAGTGCCACGTGATAACTGGCTGAAAATAAATTCTAAGTTATCATGGACCGGTTGCATCCAGTAATGTAATTTTTCTTGAATATCGCCGGGCAAGAATCCTATGTCTGCACCAAGCGCTACGATAGGGCGCGTTACTAAAAATTTTCTATAAATATGTTCATAGGCTACTTTATATAAACCTACGAGTAATGTTAAAAACGTTTTACCGGTTCCGGCAGGTCCTAATAACGTAACCAATTTAACGCGATCGTCCATGAGTAAGTCGAGTGCCATAAGCTGTTGGATATTTTTTGCTTTAAACGAGTTCATAATAGAATGATCTTCTACTTCTTGAAAATGTTGTCCTGATGCAAGATGTCTGAATAGTCTGACGTTATAGGGGTTACTATCGCTTTCGACAATAATAAATTGGTTCGGCCATAACTGTAAATGTTTGGTCAGCTCTGGCAGGCGTTTAACGTTTAACGAGCGTAGGTCGTTTGCGGGGACTGAAAGCCGTGTCCACCCTTTATAAAAGACGTCATAGCTTACGATGCCCTTGGTATAGTCTTCGGCTTCAAGCCCGAGAGCATCAGCTTTAACGCGTACGTTAATATCTTTTGTTACTAACGTGACATGGTTGCCTTGCGCAGCAAGATCTTTAACGGTTTGCAAAATAGCATTATCTTTAATATCGTGTAAGTCTCGTGAAAACGATGAAAAATCGATCTCTTTTGGATTTGGAAACACTTTAAGAATAGCACCATCTGTATTGTCAAGTTCGACACCTTCTCGTAATTTCCCCAGACCTCGTAGATGATCGAGCAATCTGATAGATTCGCGTGCATTACGACCTTTTTCGCCAACTTCTCTTTTTAACGTATCAATTTCTTCGAGAACGATAAATGGGATTCCAACGACGACGCCCTTAAATGCAAAAATTGCTTGGGCGTCATGAATAAGAACGTTCGTATCAAGAATAAAAATTCTATTCAATCGTACGGTTGGTTTCTTCTGAGGGACTTCTGTATGAAGCGTTTGAATCGACTGACTTGTCTTAATCGACTCTGTCGATTGAGTAAGTAATTTTTGATCGATGTTTTCTTTGACCATGAGGTCTCCCTTTGTTTTCGCATATTTTCAAAGATACAGCAAACAACTCATATGCTATCAGCCTGATGTCATGGCATGCAAGCAAATCAAAATTACGCTATTGTTTTTTATGTAATTTATTTACTGATGTGATATTATGACATAAAGTTTTACGTAAGATCTTGCGTGTTTTTATATCGTGAAGGGAAATCATTATGGAAAAAAACGAACAGTTGCATAACGTGCGTCATTCTGCAGCACATTTGCTGGCTCATGCGGTCCAGCAGCTTTTTCCTGGAACTAAAAAGACTATAGGGCCGGTGACTGAAACCGGATTTTTTTATGATTTCCAGCCCCTAAGAAACTTTAAAGAAGAAGATCTTGAAATTATTGAACAACGAATGCGCGAACTTTCTGAAAAAAATTATCCCATTGTCGGTGGTCAGGTGCCAAAAGAAGAAGCGCGCGAGCTGTTTAAAGATAACCCATTTAAATTAGAATTGATTGACGGTATCGAAGGCGATACCGTTGGTGTGTATCGTCAAGAAGATTTTTTTGACTTGTGTAAAGGCGGCCATACAAAATCGACCGGTCAGGTAAAGCATTTTAAACTTACTGGTATCTCGGGTGCCTATTGGCGTGCAAATCGTGATGGTATCCCGTTACAACGTATTACCGGTATTGCGTTTGAATCGAAAAAAGATTTAGACGATTATCAGCAACGTTTAGAAGATTTAAAGTTATATGACCATCGTGTATTGGGCAAACAGTTAGATTTATTTACATTTCATGATGTTGCTCCCGGCATGCCATTTTTTCATAACAAAGGTCTTGTTGTTTTTAATAAACTCATAGCACATTTACGTACGTTTAATAGTACGGCGTATCAAGAAATTAGAACGCCGATGATCATGAACGAATCGCTTTGGCGAACATCTGGGCATTATGATAACTATAAAGAAAACATGTATTTTACCAGTGTCGAAGACACATCATTTTGTGTTAAACCGATGAACTGTCCTGGGTCGATTTTGGTGTACCAAGAAAAGCCTCATTCATATCGTGAACTACCGTTACGTCTGGCAGAGTTCGGTTCTGTCCATCGCTTTGAACTCTCTGGTTCTTTGCATGGCATGTTTAGAGTTCGTGCTTTTACCCAAGATGACGCACACGTTTACTGTACGGTTGACCAAATTGAATCAGAAGTAAGCAAGATGCTTGATCTTGCCCACAAATTATATGCAACGTTTGGTTTTAAAGATATTAAAATTGGACTTTCGACACGACCAGCTTCAACCAATCTTGGAACATCTGATACCTGGGATCAAGCAACAACTTCTTTAAAAAATGCACTTGATAATCTTGGACTCAAATATGTTCTTCAAGAGGGTGACGGTGCGTTTTATGGACCAAAAATAGACCTGAAATTATATGATGTTCTTGGTCGAGAGTGGCAATGTGGTACGATTCAGGTCGACTTTGTTCAGCCGCTTAATTTTGATCTTGAATATATCGACTCAGACCAGTCGCGCAAAAAGCCGGTTATTATACATCGAGCGTTATACGGTTCGATAGAGAGATTTTTTGGGATTATTCTTGAACACTTTAAAGGTCACTTGCCGTTTTGGCTTGCGCCAATACAGGTGCGTATTTTAACGATTACTGACAGTCAACAAGAATACGCTCAAGAAATTTATGATCGTTTAATAAAGTCTAATATTCGTGCTGAGATCGACCGATCGGGCGACCAGATATCTGCAAAAATTCGTAAAGCTCAGGTTGAAAAATTACCATGGATGCTGGTCGTTGGTCAAAAAGAGGTTGACGCGCGTACCGTGACATTGCGTACGACTGATGGCAAACAACAGTTTGGTATAACCATAGACGATATCGTAGAGCGCGCTCAAACGTTAGATCGCGATAAAACGTTATAATTTTTATACTATAAATTTCATGTGATGGCCGGGATTTTATCCCGGCCATCACATTTTCCCAATCCTATCTGTAAAGATTCTTGCATAGCTTGTATTACATAAAAAACTGGATAAACTTGCAAACCCTAAAGTGCTTATAAATCGCTTGTTTAACCAAAATTTAACCAAAATAACTACTATATTATTATGAACATAAAATTTTCTATGACGTTACTGTTTTTTCTTTTCTTATCGCCGTCTCTTTGTGCCATGCGCAATATCGTAAAAACGTTTGAGATGCTTTCGTTATTGGGCTCAAAAAAATTACCTGAAAAAGAACTTGAAGATATAATAAAAAAAATTAATAAAAAAATAGAAACTAAACAGCCGGTAAAAGAAAAATACACTCAAGCTCTTAAGACTTTTTTATACTCAGGAAATGAAATAGTTGCAAAAAGCGCGCTCGAAAAATTGTGTACACTGGTGACAGATGTCAATTATTCTAATTATACAGAGATTGCACCGCGTGCTTTAGGATATATTTTTGAAGTTGGCGTACGATCAAGTAACATAACTATAGTAGGACATGCTGTAACATGTTTGTCAGAAATTGTTAAACAAGCAAGAGATTATGAAATAACTGACAGGGCGCTTGTCGGGTTGCATCAAATTGTACAGCGAAGCGATAAGCCAGAAATAGTAAAACATGCGGTAGCGGGTTTATTTGCTATTCTTGCAGTAGAGCACGACTATAACGACGATGAAAAATTGTCGGCAGCAAAAATAGATGGAGCGATAGATATTTTAATAAAAACGAATACTGTAGAAATTTTTTTTAACCTAGAACATAAGAGTGCAGCACGATTGTTACATGATCTCTTGGATAGAAGAAATCAAAGGCTCTTCATAAGATTAATTAATCTTATGAGCGTGTATAATAAAAATAATGTGCATACAAAAATTAACGTATTTGAAGTTTTCAGCTTTGCTATCTATTCCTATGGTGATAATAAAAAGCGACTCTCTCATAGAATGAAACCGTTTTTTGGCTGGCATTATCCTATTGATGTGTATGAAGGAGTTAGTTGTGAAACGGTCTTTGTAAAAGCTGCTCGTTTGTATCCTGAAGCTTTTGCACGCATGCTTGATATTGCTCTTGAGAATAACTGTAATATGAAAGAACTTTTAACCTATTGTGATAGGTGTAAATATAAACTCTCAAAAACAGATAGCTGCGCAGGGTTGATGCGATTTAGTCAAACCATGGGCGACAATATTTTGCACAACATGTTTAATAAAGAGTACTGGCAAAGAGATCAGGCTCTTAATACACAGCGAATGACCAATTTAGAGCAAGTTTTTAAACTTTGCATATATTATGGTGTAAATCTCTATGGTTTAGCTATTCAAAAAAACCATTTAGGCTTGGAGCCATCAGAAATTGCCTATAAATATGTATACGACCTTTTACTGGGCTATCTTAATGATGATCATGCTGCTAATGCTTTTCACAAGGTGATGAGTCATGAACATGAGGCTGCAAGAGTGCAACAAGATGCTGAAGAAAAAGCTGTCGATGAAAAAGGAGCAATCGATGCAAAGATTACAAGAAAGTTGCAAAGAGAACTGTACGGCTTTAAGGGCTATAAAGAATTACGTAACCTTAGATGCATAACCACGGGCTTAACGTAAAAACTCTAGGGTTTTATCAATGCCTGCAGGCCCGGCAGCGCCACATCAGGGTTCTTAGCCCCAAGATAGGCAAGTGTTGCGCCACCACCGGTCGAACAAAAATCGATATCATGGGTAATGCCAAACATCTCTGCTGCGGCGTTAATGTCGCCACCGCCAATCACAGAAAAAGCTGGCGAGCTGGCAATAGCCTGTAATATTTTTTTGGTTCCATCGGCATACGCAGGATTCTCGTAAACCCCCATGGTTCCGTTTGCAAATATGGTCTGTGCCTGGGCAAGCATCTGAGAAAAATTTTGTACAGACGTTGGGCCAATGTCAATAATCGTACCGTTTGGTGGGATTTGATTAATAGTCAGTGGGCGCGATTTATAATTATGGGTCAATTCAAGATAAAAATCTGTCGGTAACGAAATCTGGACTTGAGCTTCTTGGGCCAGTTTAAGAATTTTATGGGCTTTTTGCAGTGTTGCATCGTCGATTGGTGTTATGCCCATCGTATGACCCTGAGCTCGTAAAAATGCTTGTGCAAGTAATCCGCCAATAATAATTGTTTTTATACGATTTTCTTCCGGTGCCTGTAAAAAGTTTTCAAGCATACCTATTTTATCGTGCAACTTACTGCCGCCAATCACGAGAATAAATGGTTGTGTGGGCGTTGATTTGAGATGTTCAAGTGTTTCAAGTTCTTGAGCGACCAAAAAGCCAATACCTCGTTGTGAGCTTTCAAAATATTTGGGAACCAGCGTAATAGACGTATCGTTACGGTGCATGACGGCAAACGCATCGTTTATATAAATATCAGCAAGCTGTGCTAAATTTTTTGCAAGTACCTGTGCTTCTTGTTTGCTCGTATCCTGTTCTTCAGGTAAAAACCGTAAGTTTTCGAGTAATAAAATTTTATTAAAGTCTTTTTTGCTGTGTTCGTAGGCTTTCATGATATCAGGAGCAAAATCTATCTGATATCCTCGATTTTCAAACCATGGGACCAGTAACGCTGTTGATAAGTTTTTATCAACAAACCCGTTAGGTCGGCCAAGATGGGTTGCCAAGATAACTTTTCCGTTGTTTTTTAGAATAAAGTCTATTGTTTGAATTATCGCTTTGAGCCGATAATCACTGAGTATCTGACCGTTTTTGAGTGGCACATTCAGGTCTACACGCACAAAAACTCTTTTGCCTGCACATTGAAAGTTTTTGAGGTTTTTGAGGCTATTTGCTTGTTTCATGTAAAATTTTTCTCTCATAAATAATATTCTTGTTGTCCAGCGGTTACTTTTGCAATAGAGATCCCAATACCCTCTAAAATACCATAAAAAGCGCCATGATTTCTAGTAAAACAGTTTTCTATCTGAATAAGTTGTAACAATAATGTCAAAAAACAACTTTTATCAAAAAAATCATGTAAAAGATGACTCTGTTGAAGAAAAGACCGTTGCCCAAATTTTTGAATAAAAAGGGCTATTTTGACGCTTTTTACTCCATTA